>Ga0256407_10000107_pt1 | contig 205747 bp, 191 predicted proteins | sample RumenRJG_04DNA_FD_193489 | JGI IMG/M metagenome (GOLD analysis project Ga0256407, IMG submission 193489) | Bovine rumen microbial communities from Lethbridge, Alberta, Canada - RJG_04 | ecosystem: Host-associated > Mammals > Digestive system > Stomach > Rumen | place: Canada: Alberta...
CCCAACGGACCCGGCCGATACAGCGCCACCGTGGGAATCAGGTCTTCAAAGCATGCGGGCGCCAGATCCTTGACGAGCTGCGTCATGCCCGCCGATTCCATCTGGAATACGGCCCCCGTCTTGCCCTCGCAAAGCATCCGCGCCGTCTCCTCGTCCACGGCGGGGATATCATGGACGTCTATTTTTTCACCGCGAGCTTCCTCGATATTTTTGATCGTGTCGGCAATGACCGTCAGCGTCCGCAGGCCAAGAAAATCCATCTTCAAAAGGCCGAGTTCCTCGACGAGGTCTTTGTCAAAGGCCGTCACCAACGTGCCCTCGGACATCTGCACCGGCATATAATTCGTCAGGGGATCGCGGGCAATCACGACTCCCGCTGCGTGGGTGGACGACTGACGCGGCAGTCCTTCAATCTTGCGCGCAAAATCAATCATGCGCCGGATGCCGGAATCCGCCTCATACAGTTTTCGAAAGTCCGCCGAATCCTTCAACGCCTTGTCAAGCGTTATGCCGAGTTCCGTGGGAATCAATTTCGCCACCTTATCGGTATCGGCATACGACAGCCCTAAAACGCGGCCGACGTCGCGCACCGCACCGCGCGCCGCCATCGTGCCGAAGGTGATAATCTGCGCCACATGGTCGTAGCCGTAGCGCTCCTTGACATACTCGATGACTTCCTTGCGCCGGATATAGCAAAAGTCCACGTCGATATCCGGCATCGTCACGCGCTCCGGATTCAGGAAACGCTCAAACAGCAATGCATATTTCAGCGGGTCGATGTCCGTGATGCCAAGAATATAGGCGACAATACTGCCCGCCGCCGAACCCCGCCCCGGCCCGACGGAAATCCCATGCTCCCGCGCATAATTGATAAAATCCCAAACGATCAGGAAATAGCTGTCGAATCCCATCTGGTGAATGACGCCCAGCTCGTATTCCATGCGCTTTTTGATTTCCGGCGTAACGGCATCATACCGCTTCCCGACTTTTTCCTCGCAAAGCCGGCGAAGATACGTTTCGTCCGTCATCCCTTCCGGCAGCGGGAACCGCGGCAGAATATGCCCGCCGAAGGAAAAATCCACATTGCACCGTTCTGCGATTCGAACGGTATTTTCCATCGCCTCAGGATATTCAGGGAACAGCTTCGCCATTTCCTCCGACGATTTCATATAGAACTCGTCGTTTTGGAACCGCATGCGTCCCGGATCCTCCAGCGTCTTTCCCGTCTGGATGCAGAGCAATACGTCATGGAAATCCGCGTCTTCTTTGTGGATGTAATGCGCGTCGTTCGTCACCACCAAACCGACGCCATATTTTTGCGCGAGCCGGATCAGCCCCGGCGCCGCTTTCTCCTCTTCGGGAATGCCGTGCTTTTGCAGCTCGATGAAAAAATTATCCTTGCCGAAAATATCGATATACTCGGCAACCAGCGCGTCCGCCTTATCCGGCTGGTCCTGAATCAAAGCGCGGGGAATCTCGCCCGCGATACAGGCGGACAGGCAAATGATGCCTTCGTGGTACTGCCGTAAAAGCTCCTTGTCCACGCGAGGCTTGTAATACGTCCCTTCAATGTTCGCCAGGGAAACCAGCTTTACGAGATTCCGATATCCGGTTTCGTTTTCCGCCAGTAAAATCAAATGATAGTAACGGACGCCGCCGACCTCGAACATATCCTTGCGCGACGCAGGCGCGAGGTAGACCTCGCAGCCGATGATCGGCTTGATGCCGGCCTTCTTCGCCGCCTTGTAAAACTCCATCACGCCGTACATCTGCCCGTGATCGGTAATGGCGACGGCGTTCATGCCGAGCTTCTTCACTTCGTCTATCAATTCGCCCACACGGCTCGCGCCGTCCAGCAGACTGTACTCCGTATGCACATGCAAGTGCGCAAAACTCTCTCCCATGCCGTCGCCTCCTCCCGTAAATTCCTGCCACTTTCCTATTATAACAGAGAAACCACGCGCCGCAAGCCTTTTTTCCCTTGCAAGCGAAAACGGAGCGGGAATATCTCCCGCTCCGCGCGTTTTCATTTCTTACGGATATTGCATTTCCCTCATCACCGGCTGATAGCCTGTACCGAGATCGGTGTACGTCACCCAGTTCGATTCCGCATCCCACTCCAAATCGTAACGATGCGACTTAGGCTCGACGTTGTCGAAATTCTCGAAGGACAGCACCAGCGATCCGTCGGTCAGCGGCGTGATATTCGCCTCGCCGCGCGGAACGCCGGAATGGAAATTCCTGCTGTCGACGTAAACCTGCATTTTTCCCGCCGCAGCGTCATATCCATACAGCTTCGCCTGCTCGCGGCTGGCAATGACGAAGAAGGTCTTGTCGTTCTCCTCGTCGCGCACGGCGCGGAACCAATAGCCGTAAGTCACCTCCGGCAGGTACTCCTCATGGACGCGGTCATTGTCGCGCCACATAATCACATGGTAGCGCCCCTTGTCGTCGGCGGCGAGCATGCTGCGTATCTGCACGCTGATTTTACCGTCCGGCGTCGTGAAAGTCTCCTTCCACGCCTGCGTCTTGCTGATCTGTGCGGTCAGGTTCGCCTGATATTTGATCAGCGCGAAAGAGCTTGCTTCCGTCGCTTGCGGCTGCATGCCCAAAATCGTGCCCGCCATCAGCGGGACCATCAAAAACTTATGCCACAGTTTCATAAAGAAAATGCCCTCCTTTACTCTCCCAAAATCAGGGATTCTCCCGTCATTTCTTGCGGCGCGCTGAGCCCCGCGAGCTGCAGCAGCGTCGGCGCAATGTCGCAGAGCTTGCCCTTGCGAAGCTTATGCAAACGGTGCGCATTCACGAGAATGAACGGCACCGGGTTCGTCGTGTGCTGCGTAAAGGGCGCGCCCGTTTCCGCATCCAGCATCTGCTCGCAGTTTCCGTGATCGGCGGTGATGCAGAGCACTCCGCCCGCTTTTTTTATCGCCTCGACCACACGTCCGACGCAGGCGTCCACGGTCTCCACCGCTTTGACTGCCGCGTCCATCACGCCCGTATGGCCGACCATGTCTCCGTTGGCGAAATTCAAGATGATAAAGTCATACTTTCCGGAACCGATGGCCTCGACCACTTTATCCGTAACCTCGATCGCGCTCATTTCCGGCTGTAAGTCATAGGTCGCGACCTTCGGGGACGGAACGAGGATGCGTTCCTCATGATCGTAAGGCTTTTCAAGACCGCCGTTGAAGAAGAAGGTGACGTGCGCGTACTTTTCCGTCTCGGCGATACGAAGCTGGGTAAGCCCCGCCGACTCGATCACTTCGCCCAGCGTCTTTGTCAGCGCCTCCGGCGGATAGGCAATCTTGACGTTCAGCCCCGCCTCGTACTGCGTCATCGTGACGTAAGGCGGACGAAGCGCCTCGTCGCGCGCAAAACCGTCAAACGTCTCGTCGGTGAACGCATGGGTCAATTCCCTTGCGCGGTCGGGACGGAAATTGAAGAAAATCACGCCGTCCTCTTTCTTCATGCCGTCGTAACCGTCCATCACCGCCGGAATCACGAATTCGTCGGTTACGTCCTGCGCATAGGAAGCGGCAATCGCCGAAGCCGAATCTTTTTCCTTCACGCCGTCGGCATGGGCAATCGCCTCGTAGGCCTTCGTCACACGTTCCCAGCGCTTGTCGCGGTCCATGGCGTAAAAACGGCCCGAAATCGTCGCGATTTTCCCCACGCCGATCTCCGCCAGCTTTTTTTCGAGGTCTGCAAGATAGCCGTCCGCGCTTTTCGGCGCCACATCGCGCCCGTCAAGGAATGCGTGAACCCATACTTTTCCCAGTCCTTCTCGCTTCGCCATCTCAATCAGCGCGTAAAGATGATCGGTGTGGCTATGGACGCCGCCGGGAGAAACGAGCCCGAACAGATGCAGCGCTCCGCCGCTTTTTTTCACCGTCCCCATGACGCCGGAAAGCGCCTCGTTCTTGAAAAATGAACCGTCACGAATCGCACGGGTGATGCGCGTAAGCTCCTGATAAACGACGCGTCCCGCGCCGATATTCGTATGCCCGACCTCGGAGTTGCCCATCTGCCCGTCGGGAAGTCCGACCGCCTCGCCGGAGCAAAGCAGCTCCGTTACCGGGCAGGACTTCAAAAGCCCGTCGATCACCGGCGTCTTGCCGACGGCGACCGCGTTGTCCTTCGCCGTCAAATCGCCGTTCCCCCACCCGTCCATGATTACGAGCATCACGGGCGCGTTTTTCAATTTTGCCATATTTACCTCCGATAAAGAAGGAGCGGAGTCCATTCCCTTCTCTCCGCCCCCTTTTTGTTTTCGATATTCAATCCGTCCTGCTGATTTCCTTTTTCTCAGCCTCAGCCTTCGTCTTCGGCTTTTCCTGCTTCTTGCCGAACTTGACGATCCGGCTGAAATCCTGCGCCTTCAACGAAGCGCCGCCCACCAGCGCGCCGTCCACGTCGGGCTTTTCCATCAGGCCGTCGATGGTATCGGGTTTGACGCTGCCGCCGTAAAGGATACGGACTGCGTCGGACACCTCGGCGTCATAAAGATCCGCCAACGTAGCGCGAATCAGCTCACAAACTTCCTGCGCCTGCTCGAAAGTCGCCGTCTTACCGGTGCCGATGGCCCAAATCGGCTCGTAGGCGACGACGCATTTTGCGGCGGAAAGCGCGCCCATGCCGGCAAAGGCCTTTTTGACCTGCGCCGTGACAAAATCCTTGTAAGCGTTCGCCTCACGCGTTTCCAAAGACTCCCCGACGCAAATGATGGGAATCAGTCCCGCCGCGACCGCCGCTTTGGCCCGTTTGTTGACGGTCTCGTCCGTATCGCCGAAATACTCGCGCCGCTCGGAATGGCCGACGATGACGTACTTGACGCCGGCGTCCTTCAGCATGGCGGCGGACAGCTCGCCCGTATAAGCGCCGCTTTCTTCCCAATGGACATTCTGGGCGCCCACGCCGATATTTGCAGACGGTCCGACTTTTTTGGCCGCCAGCGTCAACGCCGTCGCAGGCGGGCAAATGACAACGGCCCTGTCCTTCACGTCTTCCACCAGCGGCAAAAGCTCCTTCAAAAGCGCCTCCGCCTCGGTGTTCGTCTTGTTCATTTTCCAGTTGCCCGCGATGATGGGCTGGCGCTTCCACGGCGACGGCTGCTCCGCCTCGTCGGAAGAAAACTTCTTGATAATTTCTTCAATCATTGCAAATTACCCCCTCATTTGTCAGCAATCGCCGCAAGCCCTGGCAGCGTCTTTCCTTCAAGGTATTCCAGCGTCGCGCCGCCGCCCGTCGAAATATGGGAAATCTTGTCCGAAAGCCCGGTCTTTTTCAACGCCGCAATCGAGTCGCCGCCGCCGACGATGCTGACCGCTCCGGCTTCCGTCGCCTCGGCCACCGCATGAGCCACCGCCTCGGTGCCTTTCGCGAAGGCGTCGAACTCGAAAACGCCCATCGGACCGTTCCAAACGATAGTCTTAGCGCCCTTCAGCGCCTCGGCATAGAGCTTCGCCGTCTCCGGGCCGCTGTCGAGCGCCTGCCAGCCGTCCTCGATGCGCTCCACCTTCACCGTCTTGTGGTTCGCGTCGGCCTTGAAATCGTCGGCAACCTCCACATCTACCGGCAGAACCAGCTTCACGTTGTTCGCATGGGCTTTCGCCGCCAGCTTGCGCGCGAGCTCGTATTTGTCCGGCTCTGTCAGCGACTTGCCGACGTTCAGCCCCTGTGCGGCGAGGAACGTATTCGCCATGCCGCCGCCAATGATAATCGTATTAACTTTCTCAATCATGTTGTCGATGACGGCAATCTTATCCGAAACCTTGGCGCCGCCGAGAATCGCCACGAACGGACGCTCCGGCGCTTCGAGCGCCTTGCCGATGAAGTCTAATTCTTTGCCGATCAGATAGCCCGCCACCGTCTCCTTGTATTTCGTGATGCCCTCGTTCGAGGCGTGGCCGCGATGGGCGCACCCAAACGCGTCGTCCACCACCACGTCGGCGAGGTCGGCCAGCTGTTTCGCGAAGCCTGGATCGTTCTTCTCCTCCTCCGGGTGGAAACGCAGATTTTCAAGCAAAAGCACTTCTCCCGGCTGAAGCTTCGCCGCCGCCTCCACTGCAGGCGCGCCGACGCAGTCCGTCGCGAAAGCCACAGACTTTCCAAGCAATTCCGACAGCCGCGCCGCAACCGGTTTCGTGGACATTTCCGGCACGATTTTCCCTTTCGGGCGTCCGAGATGGCTGGCAAGAATCACTGCCGCACCCTGCTTCAGCAAATATTCAATGGTCGGCAGCGTCGCACGGATGCGCTTGTCGTTCGTGATATTCTGGTTCTCGTCCAAAGGTACGTTGAAATCCGCGCGCACAAAAACTTTTTTGCCTTTTACGTCAATATCTTCGAGTGTTTTCTTCGCCATTTCCATTCCTCCCTTTATTCCCAATTATATCCGTATTTGTCCGCAAGCCGGTCTATGATCGGCTCCACCTTTTCCAATTCCTCGACGGAATTGATATTGATATTAAGGTTGACATGGATGCTCACGCCCGGACTTTCGGGGATATCCTCGTCGTAAAATCCGTCGTCCTCCCCGTCGTAATCCTTGCCGCCGAAGCTGATCGGCTCGTCGTCGTCATAGACCTTCCCCATTCTCCGCTCTCCTTTCCCAATAAAAAACGAGACCCGACCCGTAGAATGGCCGGGCCTCGCTATCTTACCCGAAATTATACGCTATTCTTATTTTTGCACCAGCGTCTCCAGATACTTGATTGTGCGAACCATCTGGCTCGTGTAGCTGTTCTCGTTGTCATACCACGAAACGACCTGCACCTGCGTCAGATCGTCGTTGATGGGATTGACCATCGTCTGGGTCGCGTCGAACAGCGAGCCATAAGTCATGCCGACGATATCGCTGGAAACGATCTCGTCCGTATTGTAGCCGAAGGACTCGTTGGACGCCGCCTTCATCGCCGCGTTGACTTCGTCCACCGTGACCTTACCCTTGACGACGGCAATCAAAATCGTCGTGGAACCCGTCGGAGTCGGTACGCGCTGCGCTGCGCCGATCAGCTTGCCTTTCAGTTCGGGAATGACAAGGCCGATGGCCTTCGCCGCGCCCGTGGAATTCGGAACGATATTGATAGCGGCGGCGCGGGAACGGCGAAGGTCGCCCTTGCGCTGCGGGCCATCCAGCGTCATCTGGTCGCCGGTATAAGCGTGAATCGTCTGCATGATGCCGCTCTGAATCGGAGCGAGCTTGTGGAGAGCCGCCGTCATCGGTGCAAGGCAGTTCGTCGTGCAGGATGCCGCCGAGATTACATCATCCTCCGGCTTCAGCGTCTTATGGTTGACGTTGTATACGATAGTCGGCAAGTCGTTGCCGGCCGGAGCGGAAATGACGACTTTCTTCGCACCCGCCTTGATATGCGCGGAGGCTTTCTCTTTCGAGGTATAGAAACCCGTGCACTCCAGCACCACGTCCACTTTCAGGTCGCCCCAGGGCAGATTCGCGGCGTCCGCTTCCTTAAAGATCTTGATCGTCTTGCCGTCCACCGTGATGCCGTCTTCCTCGGCCTTCACATCATGATTGTAACGGCCCTGCGTGGAGTCATACTTCAAAAGATGCGCGAGCATCTTCGGGCTCGTAAGATCGTTGATCGCGACAATCTCATACCCCTCGGCCGCAAACATCTGACGAAACGCCAGACGACCAATACGTCCAAACCCGTTGATTGCTACTTTTACTGCCATAAGACACAGCCTCCTAAAATAAATTTTGTCCCGTTCGGGAATTCGCATTTATCGGAAAACTTCTGCATTTAATTATAGCGCAATCATTGAGGAAACGCAACGAAAAGAAAAGAAGAAGGACCTCCGCCTTATAGAATCCACGAAACGAGTTCGTTGCCGGTTTGTTTGCCGCATATAAACGATTCCTGCAAAATTTGCAAATAAAAAACCTTTCGGAAAACACTCTGTTTCCGAAAGGTTTTGCCTGCTTGAGATTACATTCCCGTCACTTATAACGTTTTCAAAATCTCCCGCGCTTTCGCGAGATATGTCTCCTTCGTTTCGTTGAACGTCTCGCCGGTTTTCCTGACCCGCAGTTCGATCGTTCCTTCCTCGACCGCTTTCGGACCGACAGTGATGCGGAGCGGATAGCCGATCAAGTCGCAATCCTTGAATTTCACGCCCGCCCGTTCTTTCCTGTCGTCAAGCAGCACGTCGACGCCCGCCGCTTTCAGTTCGCCGTAAATGGTTTCCGCCAAATCCAGCTGCTCGGGCACCTTCGCGTTGACCGGCACGACCACGACCTCGAAAGGCGCTATGGCCCGCGGCCAAATAATGCCGTCCTTGTCATTGTTCTGCTCGATGGCCGCCGCCATCGTCCGGCCGACGCCGATTCCGTAACAGCCCATGACAAGCGGCTTTTCCTTGCCGCTCTCGTCGAGGAACGTAGCATGCAGCGCCTCGCTGTATTTCGTACCGAGCATGAATACCTGTCCCGCCTCGATGCCCCGCGTCATTTTCAGCGGCGCGCCGCAGCGCGGGCACGGATCGCCTTCCTGCACTAATCGGATATCGGTGACAATCGCTTCGCCAAAGTCGCGCTTCGGCGTGACATTTTTATAATGCGCGTCGGCTTCGTTGGCGCCCGCGACAGCGTTCACCATCTCCATGACCGTCGCATCCGCCACGATTTTCGTTCCCTTCTTGACGCCGATAGGACTCATGAAGCCCGGTTCGCCGCCCACGGCCCGGATTGCCGCATCATCCGCCATGCGGAGCGCGATCGCGCCGACGGCATTCAGCACCTTGACCTCGTTGACCTCATGATCGCCCCGCACAAACGCCAGGACCACCTCATCCGTTTCCGTTTGATAAGCGACCGCCTTGATTGTTTTTTCCACGGGGATTTTCAAGTAATCGGCCAAAAGCGCGATGGTCTTCGTGCCCGGCGTCGCGACTTTTTCAAGAGGCAACGCTTCTTCCTGCGCCGCGTGGATGGCTTTCAGCTCCGCTTTTTCGTCGCTGGCCGCATAGTCGCATTTCTCACAATACGCGATGCTGGATTCCCCTGCGTCCGCCAATACGGTGAACTCATGGGACCCGCCGCCTCCGATGGCTCCGTTGTCCGCCTCGACAGGACGGAAAGTCAAGCCGCAGCGCGTAAAAATATTCGTGTAGGCGTCGTACATTTTTTTATAAGAAACACGCATGCCTTCTTCGTCCTTATCGAAGGAATACAGGTCTTTCATGATGAACTCGCGTCCCCGCATCAAGCCGAAACGCGGACGGATCTCGTCGCGGTACTTGTTTTGGATTTGGTAAAGCATCAACGGAAGCTGCTTATAAGAGCGCACCTCGTCCCGCACGATGGAAGTGACCATTTCCTCATGCGTCGGCCCGAGGCAGAACTCGCGGCCGTGGCGATCGTTGACGCGAAACATTTCATCGCCGTAAACCTCCCAGCGGCCCGTTTCCTTCCAAAGCTCCGACGGCTGAACAATCGGCATTGCGATTTCCTGCCCGCCCGCCGAGTCCATTTCCTCGCGGATAATCTGCTCGATTTTCTTGATTGTGCGCCATGCCAGCGGAAGATAGGTATACAGCCCGCCCGCGGCTTTGCGGATCATGCCCGCCCGAAGCATGAGCTTGTGGCTGATGACTTCCGCCTCCGCCGGAACTTCCCTAAGCGTCGGCGCATAAAGCTGTGATGTACGCAATGCAATTCCTCCTATGCTTCTAAGTATGTCTATTTATTAAAGTCCCAAATATACAAGTCCGAATGCGACGAAAATCGCAGGCAGGAGATTGGCGATGCGAATATCGGTCATCTCCAGCATATTGAGCCCGATCGCAAGCACAAGGACGCCGCCCACGCCGCTTGTCTCTGCCAGCATCGCATCCGTGAAGAACGCGGAAAGGCTCGCCGCACCGAGCGTGATTGCCCCTTCATAGAGCAGCACGGGGATGGCGGCAAAGAGCACGCCTAAGCCCATAGAGGCGGCAAACACGACCGCCATGACGCCGTCGATCATCGCTTTCGCAAACAGCGTCGAAGCGTCTCCGGCAAGCCCTTCCGAAAGCGCCCCGACAATCCCCATCGCGCCCAGGCAATAAATCAACGAAGCCGACACGAATCCCTTGCCGACGTCGCCAAACCGCTCTCCTGTCCTCGCGGTAATCCGCGCCGCAAATCGCTCCATGTGTCCGTCCAAATCAAAAAGCACGCCAAGCGATGTTCCCGCCGCCAACGCGACAACCAGCACCATGCTGTTTTGACTCTGGAACGCCATTTTCATGGCAATTACGACGACCGCCAATCCCATCGACTGCACGACGCCCTTTCGCATCGGTTCCGATATGCCGCCGCGCAAAAGCATGCCGGCCAGACCGCCGACGAGAATCGTCGCCGCGTTTACAAGGGCCCCCGTCATGCGCCCGCCGCCTTTTCGACCAGGAGCGTATCAATCTCCTTGAAAAGCTCGCTCACGAGCTCCGTCTCGGGCACCTTCCGCAAAATCTCGCCCTTGCGGAAAACGAGTCCCTCTCCCTTGCCGCCCGCAATGCCGACGTCCGCTTCCCGCGCCTCGCCGGGACCATTGACCACGCAGCCCATAACCGCTACCGTGATTGGCTCCTTGATTTCTCCGAGCCGCTTTTCCACTTCGGCGGCAATGGCCGGAAGGTCGATAGCCGTACGCCCGCAGGTTGGACAAGAAATCATCGTCGGCCCATATTCACGAAGCCCCAGCGATTTCAAAATCTCATTCGCCACCCGCACTTCAACCACAGGATCGCCCGTCAGCGAAACGCGGATAGTGTCGCCGATTCCCTCGGCGAGCAAAGAACCGATGCCCACGGCGGATTTTATCATGCCCGTAGTCGGCGTCCCCGCCTCGGTTACACCGAGATGGAGCGGATAATCGACAGTCCGGCTCATCAAGCGATAGGCGGCGATTGTCAAAGGAACATCATGCGCTTTCAGCGATATTTTCATATCATAGAAATCCTGCGCTTCCAAAATACGAACATGCTCCATCGCTGATTCGACAAGCGCTTCCGCCGTAACGCGGCCGTATTTCTGGAGCAGCTTTTTATCGAGAGAGCCGCCGTTGACCCCGATGCGGATCGGTATGCCCGCTGCTTTCGCCTCACGCACGACAGCCTTGACACGTTCCTCGCCGCCGATGTTGCCGGGATTCAGCCGAAGCGCCGCGACGCCTTGCCGGATCGCCTCCAGCGCCAACCGATAGTCAAAATGGATATCTGCTACCAGCGGCACATCCGTACCGCGGATAATCTCCCCCAACGCTTTTGCCGCGTCCATATCCGGCACGGCCAGCCGCACAATGTCGCAACCCGCCGCAGACAGCGCGCGAATTTGCGCGACCGTCGCGGCAACGTCCGCCGTCTTCGTGTTCGTCATCGACTGGACGGACACGGGCGCGCCTCCGCCGACAGCCACCGGGCCGATATGGATTTGGCGCGTTTGCTTTCGCTCCATGTCTTACCCTCCAAAGAAAATGCGGACAACGTCGTTTTTCGTGGCAAAAAGCATCAACGCCACCAATACCGTAATACCAGCCATTTGCGTATAATGCAAAGCTTTTTCGCCCAACGGCTTTCCTCGCACGGCCTCAATCAAAAGCGTCACAAAATGGCCGCCGTCAAGCGCAGGCACAGGCAGCAGGTTGATAATACCCAAATTCAAGCTCAAAAGCGCCGCGAAATTCATGAGCGCAGCAAATCCCAGCTTCGCCACCGCGCCTGTCATCTGCATGACGCCCAACGGCCCCGCAAGCTCCGCCGCCGCGTCGCCCGTAAAAATCTGCACGAGCCCCAAAACCATATGATAAATGACATACGCCGTCTTCCCCAATGCCGTACCCGCCGCTTCAATCACGCCGGGCTGACGCGTGTCCAGCGCCCCCATGACGCCGATTACCATACGGTTTTCCTGCTTATCGCGAACCGGAATGACCGTCGCCTGCCGCGCCTCGCCGTTCCGACTGTATGCAATCTTCATCGGCGTCCCGTCCGCGCTGCGCACGATGCGCACGATGTCATCCCATGCATTGACGATTTCGCCGTTGATGACCTCAATACGGTCGCCCTTTTGCAGTCCCGCCATTGCCGCAGGCTGGTCAGGCATCACCTCGCCCAATTCCGGACGCGTTGACGGAGAACTGACGCCCACCGTCATAAAAATCAGGAAAAAAATCGCAATCGGCAGCAGAAAATTCATAATCGGCCCGGCCAGAATGACAATCATTCGTTTCCAAACCGGCTTTTCACAGTAGCCACGCTCGCCCGCGTCGTTATCCGACGGATCCATGCCTGCGATGTCGTTGAAGCCGCCCAACGGCACGCATCGAATCGAGTATTCGGTCTCTCCGAACGTCCTGCTCACCAATTTGGGGCCGAACCCGATGGCAAACTCATCGACGCGCATTCCCGTCGCCTTCGCCATAATGAAATGCCCGAATTCATGAAAGAGCACGAGCAGCCCGAAAACGAAAACAGAGGCAAGTATCGTTACGCTCATCATTGCACCTCTTTGCTGTCCAAGAACTCACGCACAAAAGCCCGCGCACGCGCGTCCGCCTCGCAAAGCGCCTCAAAGGACGGATGCGCGAAATTCTCCTGCGCGTCCATGGCGCGCTCTATGCAGTCGTAAATATCCAAAAATCCGATGCGCCCGGCAAGAAACGCCGCAACCGCCTCCTCATTCGCCCCGTTCAGCACGCAAGGCATCGTGCCGCCAGCCTTTCCCGCCTCATACGCGAGAGGCAGGCCACGGAAAGTAAGCATGTCCGGCGCCTCAAAAGAAAGATTCATCCCCGCCCGAAAATCCATACGGCCGAAATCCGCCTGCTCCCGCAACGGATACGTCAGCGCATACTGAATGGGAAGGCGCATGTCAGGGAGCCCGAGCTGCGCCATCACCGCGCCGTCGCGAAATTCCACCATGGAATGAACGATGCTCTGCGGATGTACCGCCACGTCAATTTTTTCATAAGGAACGCCATACAGCCAGTGCGCCTCAATGACTTCCAATCCCTTATTCACCAGCGTCGCCGAATCGACAGTGATCTTCCTGCCCATCGACCAAGTCGGATGCTTGAGACAATCCGCCACAGTCACCGAGCGCAAATCTTCCGTGGTTTTCCCACGGAACGGTCCGCCGGAGGCCGTAAGGATCAGCCGCTCTACCGTATCGCGGCGCTCGCCCTGCAGGCACTGAAAAAGCGCACAGTGTTCGCTGTCCACCGGCAGGATGGAAACGCCTTTTTCTTTCGCCAGCGCCGTCACAAGCTCGCCCGCTACGACTAATGTTTCCTTGTTTGCCAGCGCGATATTCTTTCCGGCTTTGAGCGCCGCCAGCGTCGGTGCAAGGCCCGCAAAACCGACCATAGAGGTCACGACCACATCGACTTCGTCCAAAGCCGCCGCGTCGAGCAGCGCTTTTTCGCCGCCCCGGATTTCCGTCTTGCCCCGGTACCGACTGCGCAGCCGCTCGGCCGCTTCTGCATCCGCGAGAACGGCTGCCAACGGACAGAATTCTTCAATCTGCTTTTCTATCAGAGCATCGCTGGTATTCGCCGCCAGCACGGTCACCCGGAAAAGTTCGGGATGGCTTCGCGCCACGTCGAGAGCCTGCGTCCCTATGGAACCCGTCGATCCTAAAATCGCCAGCCGCTTCATCGTCATCCCCACGCCTCCATAAGCCGCAAGAAATAATATACAAACGGAATTACATACATCGCGCTGTCAAAGCGGTCAAGCACACCGCCATGGCCGGGAATCAGCGTTCCCGAATCCTTGATTCCCGTATAGCGTTTTACCGCAGATTCCACAAGATCGCCCACCGTCGCCACAAGCGCGATTGCCACGCCCAAAGCGAACATCGGCAAAACGGCGTATCCCATGGAATGCCCGATTGCCGCAACGGAAACCGCCGTCCCGACGACGCCGCCATAAAAGCCTTCTCTCGTCTTTTTCGGACTGAGTTCCTCGCAAAGCTTCGTCTTGCCGAACGCGAAACCGGAAAAATAGGCGAAGGTGTCGCTGGCCCAGGTCCCAATCATCGCCAGCCAAAACCACGCGCAGCCGATTTCCATTTCTCCCATCGGCGTCGGCACCGTTTCGCCCGCATGCCAAAAACGCAGCAAAATCAAATATGCGAAGGGCAAACCCACATACATGACGCCCGCCACCGAAACCAGCGCCTGCGGCACGGAAAAAGAACGGTGAAACAGAACCGCTTGAAGCATCAGCCAAAGAGAAAACACCGTCACCGCCGCCGCCAAGAGATCAGCCCTTCTCAAATAGGCGGCGCCCAAAAAACAAACTGCCGCCGCCATGCCGCTCCAATACGCGGGCGAAATATTCTTATGCCGGAACGCCTGCGCGTACTCATGCCACCCCGTCAACGCCAACAGGAGTACCGCCGCGCAGAAAACCGCGCCGCCCGTTTGAATGACGAAAGCGGCGACGGCTATGCCGATGATTCCCGAAACTATACGAACCGCCAAAACAGCACCTCTATCTTTCACGCGAAAGGCTCCGCGTCCTCACTTGTTTTCCAATCCCCCAAAGCGCCGTCCGCGCTTTCCGAAATCCTTCAACGCCTCTATAAAAAGCGCCGGCGTAAAGTCGGGCCAATTCTTGTCCGTAAACCAGAATTCCGCATACGCCGCCTGCCACAGCAAAAAATTGCTGAGACGCATATCGCCGCTGGTTCGGATTACGAGATCGACCGGCGGCAGACCGTCCGTATACAGGCAGCTTTCAAACAACGCCCCGTCCACGGCGTCCAACTGCGTTTCCCCCGCCTTCACCTTGCGCGCAATCTCCCGCGCAGCGCGCAAGATCTCGTCTTGGCCGCCGTAATTCATCGCCACGTTAAACCGAAGCCCGGTATTATCCGCCATCCGATCCACCGCCGTCTGAGCCAAATCCTGCAATGCGGGGGAAAGCTCGTCCATGCGACCCAAGAATCGAAGCTTTATATTGTCCTCATCCATCTCGTCGATTTCTTTCGTCAAATAATCGACGAAAAGCCGCATGAGAAAATCGACCTCCGCGCTCGGCCGTTTCCAATTTTCCGTCGAAAAAGCATATACCGTGAGCGCCGGAAGCTCAAGATCAATGGCGGTTTTCAAAATCTGCTTCAGGGCGTCCACCCCTGCCGAATGGCCCGCCGTCCGAAGAAGTCCGCGGCCTTCGGCCCAACGGCCATTCCCATCCATGATGAGGGCCGTATGCACCGGCAAGCGCGCTCGATCTATTCCTCGATACAAGGGGTTTTCCCATGTCTCCTTCGCTTCGGAAGGCGAGGAACCCTTAAATATTTTTTTCCACATGCCATCCTCCCGTTGCTGTCCTTCCGTCAAGCGAAAAAACAGGTCCCTCTCGCAAATCCAAGAGGGACCTCCCATTCTCTCCCATCATGGAGCTTTTCTCATCAAGGAGCGGCAATCGCCGAAACCGGGCAGCCCGCCGCGCAGGCGCCGCACTCCACGCATTTCTCCGGATCGATCTCGTAATGCTTCTCGCCCTCCGAAATCGCGCCCACCGGGCATGTCGCCGCACAGGAACCGCAGGAAATGCAATCGTCTCCAATCTTGTATGCCATGTCGTCTTACACCTCCTTCACTGCTTTTTCTGCTTCGCCGCCAACGTCAGGCGGCAGGAAGCGTCCGGGCAGGTAACGGCCCGAACCACATATAGCTTCGCGTCGTCCACGGGAAAAAAATGCTTCGTGGGACGCGTCAGCTCCGTCACATACTTTACGCCGGCGTCCGAAAGGAGCTTTACAGCTTCCTCGACCGGACGTCCAAGAACGTCGGGCGTCATCAGACCTCCATAATCTCCTTTTCCTTGCCCGCCTTGACCGAATCAACCATCTTCACATATTTGTCGACGAGCTTCTGCATATCTTCCTGGCCCTTCTTGGAATCGTCCTCGGCGATTTCTTTGTTCTTCTCCAGTTTCTTGATTGCCTCGTTGGCGTCCCGACGCAGATTGCGAAGAGCGACCTTCGCCTCTTCCGCTTTCTTGTTGACCGTTTTCTTCAGTTCCTCGCGACGCTCCTTCGTAAGCTGCGGAATGGTCAGCCGAATGGCATTGCCGTCAGAATTGGGCGTCAAGCCAAGTTCCGATTTCAAAATCGCCTTTTCCAGTTCCTTCATGAGCGTCTTTTCCCAAGGTTGGATCACAATCATGCGCGGCTCCGGCACGGAGACTTTCGCCACCTGGTTGACCGGCGTCGGCGTTCCGTAATAATCGACCATCACCTTGTCCAACAGCGACGGCGTCGCACGCCCCGCGCGCAGGGAAGCAAATTCTCTCTTCAGGGCCTCCAGGGTTTTCTGCATCTTTTCCTCACGGGAGGACAAAATATCTTTAATCATTCGCGTTTCCCTCCGACCGTCGTACCAATGTCCTCGCCGCGCGCCGCGCGAACAAGGTTTTCATGTTCGTCGATATTGAATACCACAATGGGAATATTGTTGTCCATGCAAAGGCTCGTCGCCGTAGAATCCATGACTTGCAGCCCTCGCTGCAATACCTCGATATACGCCAGCCGATCGAACTTCTTTGCGTTCGGGTTTTTATTCGGGTCAGAATCATAGACGCCGTCCGTATTCTTCTTGCCCATCAGGATCACGTCGGCCTCAATCTCCGCCGCGCGAAGCGCCGCCGTCGTATCCGTCGAGAAATACGGATTCCCGGTGCCGGCCGCGAAAATCACCACGCGGCCTTTTTCCATGTGCCGGATTGCCTTGCGGCGGATATACGGCTCTGCAACCTGCCGCATATCGATGGCGCTCTGCACCCGGGAATCTACGCCCCGTTTTTCCAACGCATCCTGAAGCGCCAGACAATTCATCACCGTCGCCAGCATCCCCATATAATCCGCCGTCGCGCGATCCATGCCCTTCGCGCTTCCGGCGAGGCCGCGCCAAATGTTGCCGCCGCCGACGACCACCGCACAGTCGATTCCTTCCTCGCGAACCGCCTGGATCTGTGCCGCAATATCCTCTACCACCGCCGGATTGATGCCAAATCCCTGTTCTCCGGCCAAGGACTCTCCCGAAAGCTTCAAGACTACTCGCTTATACTTTTTCGTACTCAACAGCAGCCCTCCTGTCCCTTGCTCATTCTTTAATATTATAGCTCCTTTTTGGCAAATCTCCAATAAAAAAATGGTAAATCAATCAAAAAATTGGCAAATCCGAAATCAGCCGCAAAAAAGAGGACACGAAGCTTACTTTCGTGTCCTCTCCTTTTCCTTACTTAATCTGCGCCGCAACCTCCGCCGCAAAGTCCTCCTGCTTCTTCTCGATGCCCTCGCCGAGCTGGAAGCGAGTGAACTGCTTCACGGCAACGCTGCCAAGCACTTTCGCCACCGTCTGCTCCGGATCCTTGACGAAAGGCTGCTCCACGAGGCAGGCCTCCTTGTAGAAATTCTTCTGGAGACGCCCGTCGACCATCTTCGCGATAATCGCCTCAGGACGACGCTTGCCCTCGGGCAGCGCATTGTTTTCTTCCATCGCCTGCTTCGTAAGTACTTCGCGCTCATGCTCAAGCGCCGCAGGATCGAGCCCCGAACGGTCGACGCAGGACGGGTTCGCCGCCGCGATCTGCATGGCGATGTCCTTGCCAAGCTCGGCGCTTCCGCCCGTAAGCTCAACCAAGACGCCAATCTTGCCACCCATGTGAATATAGCTTGTAACGCGACCGCCCTCGGAAGCGTAACGCGCGAAACGGCGGATCGAAACCTTCTCGCCGATCTCGGCAATGGCTTCCAGCACAATCTCCGAAACTTTCTTTCCATCCAGCGAGCTCTCGTTCAGCGCGTCCATGTCGGCGGGATTCGTGTCGGCGATATGCTTCGCCAGCTTATCTACAATCGCGTGGAATTTGTCCGTCTTCGCGACGAAATCCGTCTCGCAGTTGATCTCGACCACCGCGCCGACCTTTGCGTCCTCGCTGACGTAAGCGCCGACCGCGCCCTCCGCCGCGATACGGCCCGCTTTCTTCTCCGCCTTCGCGATGCCCTTCTCGCGCAGGTAATCAATCGCCTTTTGCTTGTCTCCGTCCGTCTCCGCCAGCGCCTTCTTGCAGTCCATCATGCCCGCGCCCGTCATCTCGCGAAGTTCTTTTACCATTGCCGCCGTAATCTGTGCCATAAATTTTATCCCTCTTTCTCGTATAATGAAATGAATTCGGTTTTGCGCTAAAGAAAAGGGCAAGGGATAACGTGTCCCTTACCCCTCATATCTCGATATTACTCGGCGTCTTTGTCCGCCGCTTCCTCCGGCTCGTCCTGCCCGTGGCTGCCCTCGATGACGGCATCCGCCATGCGGCCGGTCAAAAGGCGTACGGCGCGAATCGCATCGTCGTTGCCCGGAATCACATAGTCGATCTCATCCGGATCGCAGTTCGTATCAACGATGGCGACAATCGGGATGTTCAGTTTGCGCGCCTCCGCGACAGCGATGCGCTCCTTCCGCGGATCGACCACATAAAGCGCGCCCGGAAGACGATTCATCTCCTTGATACCGCCAAGGAATTTCTCCAGCCGTTCCATCTCGTGACGAAGCGCCAAAACTTCTTTCTTCGTCAGCACCTCAAACGTGCCGTCCTGCTCCATCTGCTCCAACTGCTTCAAACGCTTGATGCGCTTTTGGATCGTCTGGAAGTTCGTCAGCATGCCGCCGAGCCAACGCTCGTTGACATAGAACATGCCCGCGCGAACCGCCTCTTCCTTCACGGCTTCCTGCGCCTGCTTCTTCGTGCCGACGAAAAGGACCTTCTTGCCTTCCTGCGCGACGCTGCGAATAAAATTGAACGCCTCGTCGACCTTGCGGACCGTCTTTTGCAGATCGATAATGTAGATGCCGTTCCGCTCCGTGAAGATGTACTTCGCCATCTTCGGGTTCCAGCGGCGCGTCTGATGACCGAAGTGAACGCCCGCCTCCAATAATTGCTTCATTGAAATAACTGCCATGATGTAAACCCTCCTGTTTTTTCCTCCGCGCGTTTCATCCGCCGCTTCACCTTGAAAAATCAAGGCACAGCACGGCGCTCGACGCGCGTGCGTTTTCACACTGCAAGCGATTATATCATAGAGGACAATCGAATGCAACGGGCGAAAACGAAAAAATTAACCCTTGCGAAAAATTCCATCGGATATTTTGCACGGACCCAAAATCGACAAATCCTCCATGAATTTCATTAAATTTTCAGGTTATGTTCGATTGTTTCACGTGAAACAATTTTCAGATTTTGGAGAAAACGTAAAAATCCCTTCGCCGCTGCGTTTCTTCAGCCGCGAAGGGATTGTGCTTTTTTTCACAATACTTTATCCAACGATAAATTTATACCAAATAAAAATGCCGATAACGCCCGGTATTCCGAATACGCCTGCAATCAGCGCGTTTATGACGGTGATTTTGATGCCCGCGCCGAACAAATCGACAATGAACAACAAAATCGCGCCGCAAACGCTGTTCGAGACAAATTTCAGCAAAAGCTCCACCGGCCATTTCAAAAGCTTGAACAAAAGGCATATAGCCAAAAGACCGACGGCAAACGAAACGACGATGCTTGATTCCGCCACGCAATCTCCTCCTTACAATTCCACCCGGTTTTCCATAGCCTTGGCCAATGTCACTTCGTCCGCGTATTCAAGGTCGCCGCCCACGGGCAGCCCGTGCGCGATTCGGGTGACTTTGAGCCCCATAGGCTTCAGCAGCCGCGCAATATACATGGCCGTCGCTTCGCCTTCCACATTCGGGTTCGTGGCCATGATGACTTCCCGCACGGTTCCGTCCGAAAGACGAGCCAATAATTCTTTGACGCGGAGATTTTCCGGCCCTACCCCCTCCAGCGGCGACAGCGCGCCATGCAGGACATGGTATACGCCATGATAATCGTGCATCCGCTCCACCGCGGCTACGTCCTGCGGCTGTTCAACGACGCAAACCGTTTCATGATCCCGCTTTACAGAGCTGCAGATTGCGCAGGGATCCTTATCGCTCAGATTGCAGCATACGCTGCAAAAACCAATCTTTTCCTTCGCCTCGATAATGGCCCCGGCCAGCGCCCGTGCCTTCGCCGGATCCATATCTATAATATGGTAGGCAAGCCGTACCGCAGTCTTTGCCCCGACGCCAGGCAGCGCGCGAAAATGCTCGATCAGTTTCGCCAAAGGTTCGATGTATTGCACTTAAATCATCCCCGGCGGCAGACCGAGGCCGCTGGTCAATTTCGCCATCTCGCTCTGCATCATGTCGTCCACTTTTTTGCCGCACTCGTTGACCGCCGAAACGATCAAGTCCTGGAGCATCTCCACATCCTCGGGGTCCACCGCTGCTTTGTCGATGGAAAGAGCCTCCACCTGCTTTTCGCCGTTCATCGTGACTTTGACGACGCCTCCGCCCACCGAGACTTCCACAGTGCGCTTTTTCAATTCTTCCTGCATTTTTTGCATCTGCGCCTGCACTTTTTGCACTTTCTTCATCATGCCGGCCATATTGCCGCCCATTCCGCCAAACATCAAATATCCTCCCTCCTCCGCGCCCTTGCGCGGTCAAAACCATCTATAAGAATAACAAAGACGACTCCATACGTCAATCTTCCGCCGCAAAAAGTATTACATGTCCGCAGGCGGAGGCTCCTGTCTGTGGATACCGTCTTCCATCTCTTCCGCCGGCATAATCTTCATATCGTCGCCGAATATCTCGACCAACGGCTCCACCGCTGCCCGCGCCTCCGGAGGCAGCGCCTCCACCGCTTCTTTCGCCGATTTTTCCCTCTTCGGCGTTTCTTCTTTCGTTTTTTTCGGCGCTTCGGAAAGCTCCTCCACCTCGACGGTCAGCCGAAGCGGACTGCCTGAAAGCCGTTCAAGATACGCTTCCAGCACTTTCCGAAAATCGTCCTTCTTCAGCCGATTCGCAAGAAACGCGCTGGTAAACTGAACGCAGAAATATTGATCCGTCATGCCCCCAAACATGCCGTTGACAGCACAGGCAAGCACGACCTTTTCCCCGTCTGCCTCCAGCGCAGCCAACAACTGCTTCCACAGCGCCTCTCCCGCTTCCGTTTTTACAAGAGGCGCCGCTGACGCTGCCCCTGCTTTTCCGGACAAGCGGCCGTTAGTCCGAGCCGTCGAAGGAGTTTTTTTGACGCCTTGCGTGTCACGGCGCGGCGCTGCCCCCTCCCTCAGAGGAACCGCTGCGCCCGCAGCCAACTTCTTTTCCAAAGCCTCTATGCGTGCGGCAAGCACCCGCATCCCCGCTTCGGAATCACGCGCTCCCGCCGCCATGGACTCCTCCCTTTTCGTCGGAATGCCGCCGGACCGACAAACGGAAAGCAGCGCCGTTTCCACAGCGATGCGCGGCTCCGTCGTCCAACGAAGCTCTGCAAGCGCATCATGCAAAGCGCGAAGCATCGGCAAAAAATCCTCGGGCGAAAACAGCGCCGCCGTCTCCTTCAGCGCGGCTTCATCCGTCTCGTAAAGCTCCGTCCCTTCCGGCACCCCCGCCGCCTGATATACCATGGCCGCCCTGAGCTCCGCGATCAGCTCCGCCACCAACTGTTTAGCGTCTTTTCCCTCGGCAAGCACATCCCCCACCGCAGAAAGGGCGGCCTTCGCATCTTTGGCGGCGAGAGCTCGCAATATCCGAAGGACGCTCTCGCGCCCCACAAGCCCTAAAATCTCCCGCACCAAAGGCTCAGTCACCCGCTCCTCAGCCAGCGATATACATTGGTCAAGAGTCGAAAGCGCGTCGCGAAGGCCCCCGTCGGCCTCCCTCGCCACAAGCGCAAGCGCCGCGCCGTCCGCCGTGACGCCGGATGCTTCCGTAACCTCCTGCAGCCGCGCCTCAATATCCTTCGCCGCAATCCGCTTGAAATCGTACCGCTGGCAGCGGGACTGGATGGTGGCGGGAACCTTTTGCAATTCCGTCGTCGCCAAAATAAAAACGACCTGCGGCGGCGGCTCCTCCAGCGTCTTCAAGAGCGCATTGAACGCTTCGCTGGTCAGCATGTGTACTTCGTCGATGATGTAAACCCTGTATCGTCCCGTCGTAGGCGCAAATTTCACCGTTTCCCTGAGCTCACGGATTTCATCAATGCCGCGATTGGAAGCCGCATCGATTTCCATAACGTCCATCGAAGTTCCGTCGCTGATACGACGGCAGCTTTCACATGCGTTGCAAGGCTCCGCCGTCGGCCCCTTCTCGCAATTCAATGCCTTTGCCAGTATTTTCGCCGTGCTGGTCTTCCCAGTTCCCCTTGGACCAGAGAAGAGATACGCATGCCCGACGCGCCCACCGACGACAGCCTGCGCCAGCGTCCGGCTCACATGCTCCTGTCCCACCAACTCGGAAAAGCCTTTGGGCCGCCATTTTCGATAAAGCGCCACATATTCCATTCGGCTTCTCCTCCTTCCCTATCCGAAATTATGCAAAAAACCGCCGCACGAAGTCCGTTTCCTGCTCTGCAGCTTCATGCAGCGGCTTTTTCCTGTTCTTCCTATCCCTTCGGCCGAAACGGCGGAATCGTAGTGCCGTCGTCCATGTGCATCGTCAGGGGCGGAATCTCGGTGCGCCGTCTTTGGATAAAGTCCGGCAGCGTAAGTTCCGGCGTTTTAGCCTGCGGCGGCGGTTCTGAAGGTTTCGAGGCCGCCCTTCGATTCTGCTGCTGCGCGGCCGCCGGTTTCATCATCGACTGCGAACGGCGCGCGTTGCCCGGCTGCCCCGTCCTCACTTTCGGCGTCCGATAAGCGTCGGCACTGTCCACGAAATCCGTAGCGACCAACGTCGCCCTGACCGTTCCGCTGAGCGTAGGCTCAACGATAGTCCCGAAAACCACGTTAAGGTCGGGATGCGTATGGGCTGTCACGTACTCCATGGCTTCGTTGACTTCAAACAGCGGCAGCGTCTCATCGCCGCTGATATTTAGAATCAAGCCCCTGGCGCCGTCCAGCGCCCGCTCCACCAGCGGGCTTTCGATGGCGTGCTGGACCGCTTCGATCACGCTTCCGTTCCGGCTTTCGCCGATACCCAATAAAGCGTCGCTGGAGCCGCTTTGCCGGAAGATTGAAACCACGTCCGCAAAATCCACGTTCACGACGCCGGTGACAAGAATGACCTCGGAAATGCAGAGAATCGCCTGCCGCAAAATGCTGTCCGCCTCTTTGAAAGACTGCATCAGCGTCATGCGCTTATTGCCCGGCAGATTCATCAGATTGTCGTTATGCACGACCAAAAGCGCATCCATCTGCTCCCGCATCGCCTCGACGCCTTGCTCGGCGACCCGCAGCTTTCGTTTTCCTTCGAAGGAGAACGGCACCGTCACAACGCCGATGGAGAGCATGCCTAACTTTTTCACAAGCCGCGCAATGACTGGAGCCGCCCCCGTGCCGACCCCGCCTCCCATGCCGGCGGTAATGAACACGAGATCCACGTCCTTCAAGACTTGTTCCAGCCGCGCTATATCGTTTTCCGCCGCTTTCTCGCCAATCTCCGCCACGCCTCCGGTGCCGCGCCCCTTCGTCAAGCGTTCGCCGATCTGCAAGACCTCGATCCCGGCGTCTTTCAGCAGAGAAAGCTGCTTCGCCTCCGTATTGACCCCCAACAGTTCGATGCCGGGAATCCTGTCTTCCGCCAGCCTGAGCAAAACGCTGTTTCCGCCGCCGCCCACGCCGACAACCTTAATCCGTATGACAGCTCTTGTAATACCCGCCGATAAAGTCTCCATAGGGTAAAACGCCTCCCTCACGGAACTCTTTACATACAATATCCTAAAATTTTACTATTCGCCGTTTATCCTCTATTTCCTGCAAGACGCCGCCGTCTTTTTTTCAATGAAGCGAACATGTATCCACCGGCCTGCGACGCCAGCATCCCCGTGCCCATCAAAGCGCAGCCCGCCAACTCGCGCGCTGAAAGCGTTTCGCCAAGCACGAACCAGCCCGCCAGCGCGCCGAACACCGACTCCAAGCTCATAATCACCGCTGCAGGAGCGGGAGCCGCCGTCCGCTGGCCGACAATCTGGAGCGTAAACGCCACGCCCGTTGAAAGCACGCCCGCGTAAAAGAGAGGAAACCATGCCGACGCCACGTCCGCCGCCCTCGCCGTCTCAAAAGCCGCCGCCGTCGCCGCATTCAGCAAAAACACTACCGCAACCTGAGCCAGCGACATGGCAATCACTTCGGCTTTCGCCGCGTATCGACCGATAAAAAGAATATGCGCCGTCCAAAAAAATGCACCGCAAAGTTCCATCACGTCGCCCCGTCCCAAGGACAGTCCGTCCGTCACGCAGAGAAAATAGAGGCCCGTCAAAGCCAGTACCGCGCCTGTCCAATGTTCAGCGCGAATACCCTGCTTCAAAAAAACGCCGGTGAGCGGCACGAAAATCAAATAGAGACAGGTCAAAAACGACGCCTTTCCCACCGTCGTATAAAGCATGCCATACTGCTGAAGAGCAGAAGCGGCAAACATCAGGCAGCCTGCCCCCATGCCCACGCGAAAACTGCGCGCCGCCTCATCCTTTCGCCTATGGCCGCCCGCCATCAGCCAAAGCGCAAAAAGCGCCAACAGACCGAGAAAAAACCGTGCCGCGCCGTAAGTAAAAGGCCCGATATTCTCCATCCCCACGGACTGAGCCACAAACGTCGTGCCCCAAATAAACGCAGCCGCCAAAAGGCACGCGTTTCCCCTCCAGTGCAAAACGAACCCTCCTAAAATCAAACGCCGTACAAAAGCATAAACGCTGTCGAACAAATTTTGCACGCGGCTTTCCAACTAAATAAAGAAGCGATCTGAACGCCGCATAAAAAAACAGAAGCCAACGGGAATCCCGTCAGCTTCCGCAAATTTTCGATGGTGGAGACGAGGGGGATCGAACCCCTGACCTCCTGCATGCCATGCAGGCGCTCTCCCAGCTGAGCTACGCCCCCGTTCAACGTACTTTGCTATTATACTCGAAACCCTTTCGTTTGGCAAGCCTTATCCAAGAAAAATTTCGCCTCGAAGCGCATCCGTCATACTTTCCCCTCCGCTGCGGCGAGAAAAGTATCTACACTCGACAATCTGCCGCATGCGAAATCCAAGAATATTCGACCGCCCTGTTTCATCCTTTTGCTTTCAAACGCTCCGCAAGGCTCGTCCCCGCCAATGCGAAAAGCAGCTTTGCGTCGCTCTCCTTTCTTGCCAGCCGCCCGTTCATCTCGTCGGCTACGTCGTCCAGCACCGTGTCCACGGCCCGGTATATTGCGGCGCGTTCTTCCGGCCGCACGTTTTGACAATAAAAGGAGAGCCTCCCCGTGCAGGCGTCGCCGCCGCGTTTCAGGCCGAAAAAGATCCGCTGCCGGTCCGCGTCAAAAGAACCGAATGCGGCTATCTGCCCCATGCCGTCGGCAAGGATTTCATCGAACGCGTGGTTTTTCATCCCCCCAAAAAGCCGCAGCGTTTCATAATGAACGCACTCATGACGCAGACGCAGCCGATGGGACCGTTCCAGCCATTCCTGATTGGGAAGTCCCAGTTTCTCAGCGGGAATATTGCTGTAAGGCGCGCTGTTCAGCAACAACACGCGGTGACGAAAAATAGCCTTCGCTCGCGCCTCAAGCGTAAACGCATTCACCGTCGGCGGCAGCTCCAGCGCCTCCGTCCTTGCATTGAGCAGCGCTTCCATCTGCCGAAAATCTTTGTGACTCGCCGTGGCGACAGCCGGAAGCCGCCCGCCCAAGGTCTCCGCGAAAGAAATCTTCAGCGCCTTCCTGTCTTCCCATGGGAACATAAAGGCCGGAAGCCTGAACTCATCCGCCAAAAAATCCAAAACCGCCCCCCCGGACGCCTCCCGCCAAGTTGCGGCAAACGATTCATCCGAAAGCGGTCGTTCCGGCAATTCCGCCGGAATCTCGTAGCTATGCCGCAAATATTCTGCAGCGGATATATAGCCGTCCAACGGCGTTTGCCTTTCCCGTTCTCCTTTTCCCGCGCTTCCCATCATTTCTCCCCCGTACTCCCCGCTCTATCCACAGGGAGCGCCAAATACTCATCGCCGATATGCAGCACTATATTTTCCTCTTCCAGCCAATTTAACGCCATCCGTATCGCCTCCGCCGGGTAACGGCCCGAAAGCCGCTCAAAAACTGCACGTTCCCTCATCGTATTCCGGCAGGCACGCAGCACGTCCGCCTCCGCGCCCTTGATATGGCGAATCGGGTCATGGGCAATCATTCTCGTGTCAAGCACCTTGATCTCGTCGCCAATGTCCTTCATGAAAAACAGCTGCTGCTCGTTCCGCCATTCCTCGGAAAGTCGGTAGAGCTTCTCATAGGACGGGCCGATGAGCCGGTAATCATAATACTTCGCCAGCTCTTCCTCGTCCTCCGGCGCGTAAAGATGAACGGCGCGGCGCATGTACTCCCTGTCGGGGAACACGAAATCATAGCCGCGGTCCGGACGCAGCTTCGGCGCAAGAGGATCTTCCGGATGATCCATGTAATAATTGTAACGAAGATACATCATATGAGCGACCGTATTCGGCGCTTCAAGGTGCATGATCTTGGGGATTACCGCGTCGTCCTGCGCCATCATCTCGTCCGTTTCCCCCGGCAGACCGAGCAGAATATACCAAAGCACCCTCATATCATGGGCGCAGCAATGTTTAAGCGTTTCCACCTGCCGAATCGCCGAAACGCCTTTGCCCATCAGCCGCAGCCGTTCGTCGGAAAAGCTCTCGATGCCCGCCTGCACCCAGAAAAATCCCGCCTCTGCCAGCCGTATCACGTCTTCCTCGGACACCGGCGACTTGATCTCGGAAAAAAGCTGCAGCCCATGCTGCCCGTTCCAGCCCTTCTTCCAATACGTTCCCCGAGCCGCCAGCGCCTCCGGCAGTTCCTTTTGATGATGCAGGCTCATCACGTTGCCCGTGAAATAACATTGGAAGCCCGGATAATCCCTCGAAAGCTGCGCCAGCTCGTCTGCCAGCCGTTCCGTGGATTTTTCACGATACAAGTGCGCCGTACTGCCATTCAGCCCGCAGAAGCGGCAGGGATGCTTCGCCGCCCACCAACAGCCCCGTGAGTCTTCCGCCGTGATAATCCTGACGTCCGTCTGATCCGGCAGAAGCGCATCCCGCTCCCGGAAATAATCGCTGAAATCCGGAATCGGCAGCGCGTCAAGATTTTTCGTAATCTTCGCCGGGGGCGCCGTCATCCGGGTCCGGGATACGACGCCGTCGGGAAGTTCCTCGTCCGGTATTTTCCCGTCCCTCAAAAGCCTATGGCACATCGGCGCAAGTATCTCGTCCGCCTCTCCTGTAAATATATAGTCAAACGGCTCGAAATACTCGATCATCGCCTGCCCCGCGTCGCCCTCGCAATTCGCTCCGCCCGCCATGATAATCGGCGCGTCTTTTTCTTTTTTCAGCCGCTTTGCCAGTGCAATCGTCGCGTTCTGCTGCTGATACATGGACAAGAACGCAACGATTTTCGCGCCGCTCTCTTTTACGCGGCTGACGGCCTCGTCAAGATAATCTTCCGCCATATCCCGGGCTTCCTCAAACAGTGCGAGTTTTTCGAGCGTCTCATTTCTCTGATCGCCGGCGAAAACTTTACCCGGCAGATGCTTCTCCCGCATCCAGCGCAAATATTCGTCAAAAGAGCGCAGCTGTTTGCCGTCATGAGCCGCATCCGCGAAAATCGCTTCGCAGGCGAAATAGTCGTGCCCATACCCTATAGTACAGACGTGCATGATGCCCTCTTGATACTTTTCCACGCCGATACGATTTGCAAAGTACAAGAATTCATGCTGGACGCGGCTTTTGATCCCCGCCTGCGTCAGAACCGCCTTGAAGAGCGCCAGTGTGATGCAAGGCATATATTGGTCGCAAAAGGGCATCGTGACAAAAAGAACGTCCACCTTTGAGTTTCCTGGAATACTCAGGCTCGATGCCTTTCCCTCGTCACGCAAGTAAATCCCTCCCGCCGCCTGCCGACCGTTGCCTTATTTTGCGGTTCCGTAATGCTTTTCATAATACGCGGCATACGCGCCGGAAGTCACATGCTCCCACCAAGACCGATGCGCAAGATACCAGTCAATCGTCCGGCGTATGCCGTCCTCAAAGCGCGTCGCGGGGAACCATCCCAATTCCGACCTCAGCTTCGTCGGATCGATAGCATACCGCAAATCATGGCCCTTTCGATCCTCTACGTGACGAATCAGGCTTTCCGGCTTTTCAAGGGCACGCAAAATTATTTTCACCACGTCGATGTTTCTCTTCTCGTTGTGGCCTCCGACATTGTACAGGCTGCCCGCTTTCCCTTTTCTTATAATCAAATCGACAGCCGCGCAATGATCCTCCACATAAAGCCAATCCCGCACGTTCTCTCCCGTGCCGTACACCGGCAGCGGCTTGTCCGCCAAGGCGTTCAAAATCATCAACGGAATCAATTTTTCCGGGAAATGATACGGGCCGTAATTATTCGAACAACGAGAAATACTCACCGGCAGCCCGTAAGTACGATGGTACGCCTGCACGAGGAGGTCGGCAGCCGCCTTCGACGCGGAATAGGGACTGGACGCGTGCAGCGGCGTCGTCTCTGTAAAAAACAGATCGGGCCTGTCCAGCGGCAAATCGCCGTAAACCTCGTCAGTAGAAACCTGATGAAAGCGCCGCACGCCATACTTTCGGCAGGCGTCCATCAAAACCTGCGTACCCAAAATATTCGTACGGAGAAAAAGCCCCGGCGTTTCGATGGAACGGTCCACATGACTTTCCGCGGCAAAATTCACCACCACATCCGGTTGCTCTTCCGCAAAAAGAGAATCCACCGCCGCCTCGTCGGTAATATCCCCCTTCACGAAACGAAACTGGGGGGACTCCATTGCTTCCTCCAGCGTTTCTAAATTCCCCGCGTAGGTCAGCGCGTCGTAGCAGACAATCCTGTCCTCGGGATGACGCGCCAATTCGTAATATACGAAATTTGAGCCGATAAAGCCCGCGCCGCCCGTCACGACAATCTTCATGACGCCGCCTCCCCGTAAACAAAATTCAATCCCGCAGCCGCACGCTCCGCCAACGTCGGCGCGTTTCTGTCCTTGTCGGAGAGAATCACGGGCGCTGCCGGCCACGCAACGCCGATGACCGGATCGTCCCATCGAACGCCGCCGTCATGCTCGGGCGAATAGTAATTGTCGGCCTTGTACTGCACCTCGACGTCGTCGGTCAGGGTGAGAAAACCATGGGCGAAGCCCCTCGGAATGAAAAGCTGCTTCTTATTCTCCGCCGAAAGCCGCACGCCGACCCACTGGGCATATTGCGGCGACCCTCTGCGAATATCCACCGCCACGTCGAATATCTCCCCCCGCGTCACTCGCAGGATTTTCGCCTGCGCCATCGGGTTCAGCTGGTAATGAAGGCCTCGCAGCGTCCCCTTTTCCGCCGAAAATGAATGGTTGTCCTGCACGAATGCAGCAGCAATACCCGCCGCCTTCAGCTCGCGGTCAGACCAAGTTTCCATAAACCAGCCGCGGGCGTCGCCAAACACCTTCGGCAAAATCTCGAAAACGCCCTTCAATTTTGTTTCCCGAATCTCCAGCACTAATGTTCACCTCATATAATCATGCATACGCAGGTATGTCATGAATAATCGCAAATCCTTTCCACGATTCACTCTTTAATGATCCGCATCAGGTATTGTCCATACTCGTTTTTCATCAACGGCTGGGCCAGCCGTTCCACCTGTTCCGCATCGATATATCCCATGCGATACGCGATTTCTTCCACGCAGGAAATCTTGAGTCCCTGCCGCGCCTGGATCGTCTGTACAAAGGACGCCGCCGAAAGAAGCGTCTCATGCGTGCCTGTGTCCAGCCACGCGAAGCCGCGTCGCATTTTCTCCACGCGCAGCATCCCGCGCCGCAAGTATTCCCGATTCACGTCGGTAATCTCCAGTTCACCCCGCGCCGACGGTTTCACGCCCTTGGCAATCTCCACGATGTCACGGTCATAGAAATAAAGCCCCGTCACTGCAAAATTTGACTTGGGCTTTTCCGGCTTTTCCTCCAAACTTACCGCTTTTCCCGCCTTGTCAAATTCCACCACGCCGTAACGCTCGGGATCGCTGACATAATAAGCGAAAACAGTGGCGCCTGCCTTTTGCTGTGCGGCACGCTGAAGGGAAACGGCTAAATCGGAGCCGTAAAAAATATTATCTCCCAAAATCAGCGCGCACCCGTCCCCCGAAAGAAAATCCTCGCCGATCAGGAATGCCTGCGCCAAACCGTCGGGACTGGGCTGCTCCGCATAGGAAACGGAAATCCCCCATTGACTGCCGTCCTCCAAGAGGGATCGAAAACTGCCGCCGTCCTGCGGCGTCGTAATTACAAGAATGTCACGGATCCCTGCCAACATCAGCACCGAAAGCGGATAGTAAATCATCGGCTTGTCGTAGACAGGCACCAACTGTTTCGACACGGCCCGCGTCAAAGGATACAGCCGCGTACCGGAACCACCCGCCAAAATAATGCCCTTTCGTATCACCGGTTTTCCCTCCAAAATCCAATTAGGTACAGTATATCACAAAACGGCGGCTGGAAACCTCCGCCGCCGTTTTTATTTTATGATATTTACGATATGATCTTCCGAGGACAATACCCTCGGAGGCGTCGCAGGGGCGCGCTTATATCCGAAAGCGCCGACGCAAAGGGGCACATAACCCGCCGGTATGCTGAGTTGGTCCAAAAGACGTTTTCCCTCTTCCGAATGGAAAACGGACGCCGCCGTGGAGAGCCAGCCGGCGGAAACGCCAAACTTTTCCGCCACCAGCATCATGCTTCCGAATACCATGTGCGCGGCGTCTTCCACAATTTTTTCTTCCGTGCGGCCGGAAATAATCAACACCACCGGAATCTCGGAAACGAGGCGCATAGCAACCCGCGCCGCATCGCCGCCTTTTTCCTCCACGAACAGCGCGTAAAGCTCATGGAATCGCCGAACCAGCCCACGGTTCTGCAGAACCGTGAAATGCCACTCCTGATTGTTGGGCGCGTTGGAGAGCACTTTCCCTTCTTCCAGGATTTCCATCATCGCCTCGTCGCGTATGGGGCGCGGCTCAAACTGCATCGTACTCCTGCGCATCAGGACGTTTCGAAGGATATTATTCATGCCGTACACTCCTTCATCGGTTATCCACCTGATCCATACCCGCCATGTCGTGCATGCGGAACCGCTGCGCGGCCAGCCGCTCGTACTTCGTTCCGGGCCTCCCGTAATTCGCAAAAGGATCGATAGATATACCGCCCCGAGGCAAGAATTTCCCCCAAACTTCTATATAACGCGGATCCATGAGCTTGATTAAATCCTTCATAATGGTATTGACCACGTCCTCATGAAAATCGCCGTGGTTGCGAAAGCTGAACAGATAAAGCTTCAACGATTTCGATTCCACCATGCGGACGTCCGGCACATAGGAGATATAGATTGTCGCGAAATCTGGCTGTCCCGTGATTGGGCAGAGACTCGTAAATTCCGGGCAGTTGAACTTGACCCAGTAATCGTTATCTTGATGCCTATTCTCAAAGGTCTCCAAAACTTCCGGCGCGTAATCCGAAGGCTTCGCTCTCGTCTCTCCTAAAAGCGACAGCCCCTCTGCTTTTTTAACCCGCGTCATGCGCGCCCTCCTTCAAATACGTTTCATAAAAATCGTTCTGCGAAACGGGCCGTCCGAACAAATAACCTTGGATATAGTCCGCGCCGCAGCGATTCGTCACAATCTCATAGACCTCGTTTTCCTCCACGCCTTCGATACAGGTGCGGATGCCGACGCTGCGACAAAGGGTAACGGTGTACTCGACAAGTTTCGTGTCAAAATCGTTGTCCAGGATATTCTTGACGAACGCCCGATCCACCTTCACGATGTCGCAGGACAGATTTTTCAAATACGCCAGCGACGAATAACCGGTACCGAAGTCGTCCATGGCAATCTGTACGCCTTGGTCACGGAATTCATTGAATTGCTGGTTGATAAACGTCCAGTCGGAAACGATGGTGCTCTCCGTCAGCTCCAGCGTCACCGCCTCGGGCGGAACGCCGATACGCCCAATCGCTTCGCGGACAAACGGGAAAAACGTCATATCCCGGATCTGCACCGAAGAAATATTGATGCTCATTTTGAAATCCGGCACGATGTCGCGCCACTTTTGGCAGACCCGAAGCGCCTCTTCAATGACCCATTTCCCCACCGGCAGAATCATTTTCGTCTCTTCCAAAATAGGAACGAATTCCATAGGTGAAACCATACGGCCCCCCGGCTGTTTCCATCGGAGCAGCGCCTCTGCACCGATCAGCCGTTTCGTGCGCGCCTCAATCTGCGGCTGATAGAAAAGCTGGAATCCCTCGCAGCCGTTTTCGACGCAAGCCTTCAATTTGTCGCGCATAGCTGAGGAACGAACATACCGGCTGTAAAGCTCGGGCGTCAGGATGACATTTTGGTTCTTGCCGCCGCGTTTCGCCAACTCCAACGCCGCTTCCGCGTGCTTGAACAGTTTAAAATACTCCTTGCCGTCCTCCGGATAAGCGACAGTTCCCGAAGAGACCGTGCAAAAATATGGTTTGCCGTCAATGTACTGCTGCCGCGTCATGCAGGCCTGGATTGCCTTGAATATCTGCGCGACCTGCGCCGTCCTCGCGCCGGGCAGAATGATGCCGAACTCGTCGCTGTCCAGCTTGTAGAGCATCGCGCCCGGGGGCAGGAGATTCATCAGCTGTTGTGCCGTCATGCGAAGCACCGCATCGCCGAAAGAGCGGTTATTCGTCTCGTTGATTGCGCGGAAATTATCAAGCCCCAACAACATAATCCGGCCGCTGATTCCGTTGCGCGCATGCTCTTTCAGCGCACGGTTCACCGCCATCTCAAACTGCACCTTGTTCAAAAGCCCCGTCACCTTGTCCGCCTGATTCAGATGATCCATGCGGTTCACGATGCCTCCCAAGAAATAGGGCTTTCCCGTCTCATCCCGAAGCACGCGCGCCCGGCTTCTGAGCCAAACATATTCGCCGTTCAGATCTTTCGCACGGTAGTTAATGCTGAGCACATTTCTGACGCCCCGGTTGAACATCTCATCCAGCTGTGCATTCATACGAACGAGATCATCGGGATGCATCAGCGACAGCCACTTCGACTGGACGACCTTTCCCTCGTCGCCCTTCATGTCAAACTCTTTCGCCCATTTCTTCGAGATCAGCGTCACATTCGCCAATAAATCGGTGGCAAAATAATACGCGTCGCTGGATTCCTCCAGCACGTCGAAGTAAAACCGGATGCCCTCCAACAGCGATGACAGGTTTTTCTTCTTTTCTTTCATGTCGCGGCCTCCCAAAAACCCCTAAAAAACGAATCAATCCTTTACAGGGAATTATATCATAAATGCCTTTCCTTTTCACTTTGCCAAATAAAAAAAGAAGGGCAACGCCCCCCTTTTTCATTATCCATGACTTTTATCCCATTTTCCGAAGCACAAGACATTGATCGAACTCCCGAACGAGCGTCCATTCTTCGGGGCGAAAATCCGTTTTGAACTGACCGCCCCGTTTTTTGCTGACAATCATATATACGGTCCGGTCTTGCGGAATATCCTCCAACGCCCAGTATGGCCAAACATTTTTACTGTTCCACGATTTCCCGTCGGGGCGATTCGCTTCGATGGATTTTTTCCTGTCCACCTTGTAAATGTCCAAATTGCTGTAGTACGGATGAGAAACCTTGTAATCGCCATAGCTCAGCACAAGATCTCCGGCCTGCACGTTCTCATTCAAAGTCGCCGCGACTTCCTTGCCCGAATAATTTTTCGCCGTGATATTCGGGACCAGTACCAGCAGCGTTGCTATGACGAGAAACGCAATCTCGCCGAAAAACATCCGGCGCAGCAACGTCGTCCTGTTTCGCAAAAACTTCGCCGCGAGAATCGAGATTGGAAGCAGCGACGGCATCGTGTAGGTCGTGTACTTCGTCGCCATCATCTGATAGAAAATATTGATGGTCAGCGCCCAAACCAACAGGAACTGCTCATCCGTGTCGAGGCGCGGCAAACGGCGCTCGCGAATGATACTGTAAATCTTGGGCGGCAGCGTCACAAAACCCCACGGGAAGAAGATCAGGAAGAACAGAACCGAATAATACCACCAGACATTCCACATCGGATGCTCGGAAACGGTGGCACGAAGATAATTATGCACGCCAAGAAACGTATTGATAAAATCCGAACCGTGCAGAAGATACATCGGCACGTACCAAAGCGCGACCACCGCGAAGAAGATCGCGAACCCCAGCGGCTTCATGCGCGGGATTTCTCCAAAGTCCCGACGCAGGACGATGAAAACCGTCACGATCAGACCGGGAAGCAGGAGGCCGATAGGACCTTTCGTCAGCACCGCGAGACCGGCGAAAAGGTAGCAAAGGTAATAAAGATTCTTGTTATTTCCTTTATAGGCGAGATAGAAAAAGACAAGCACCGCGTTGAAAAACACGAACAGCGTAGCGTCGGTAATGACCGATTTCGAAATCACCCAATACCCCACCGAGGTAGCCAGCATGACGCCCGCCCAAAGGGCTGTCGTACCGTCGTACAGGCGGCGGGCAAAAAAATAAGTCAGCCAAAGGCCGATCACGCCGAACACCGCCGGAAAGAAGCGCGCGGCAAAATCCGTCACGCCGAAGACTTTGAAAGCCGCAATCAGTTCCCAATAAAAAAACGCCGGCTTGTCGTACCAAAAATTCCCGAAAATGCGCGGCGAAACATAATCGCCGGAAAGCAGCATTTCCTTCGCCGTCTGCGTATAATTCGACTCGACGGGATCTGTGATCGCCAGATGCCCGTTCGCGAACAGGAACAGCGCTACGCCAAGCAGCGTCAAAAAAATCAAATTCCGTTTGTCCTGCTCCATGCGTCCTCCCTATCCGTCAATCCTGCGAATGTCCGCGCCAAGTCCAACAAGCTTTTCCACAAGATGATCGTACCCGCGGTCGATATGATGAATATAACCGACCTGCGTTTCGCCGTCGGCAACCAGCCCTGCCAGCACCATTGCCGCGCCTGCCCGAAGGTCGGTAGCCTTGACCTGGCAGCCCGTGAGCTTCGGCACACCCTCGACGACAGACGTGCGCCCGTCGATCTTGATATTCGCACCCATGCGCTTCAGCTCGTCCACATGCATAAACCGATTCTCGAAAACCGTTTCCGTTACCATCCCCGTACCTTCAGAGGTGGCAATCATCGCCATGAACTGCGCCTGCATATCGGTGGGGAACCCCGGATACGGCATCGTCTTCACATCCACCGCTTTCGTCGGGCCGTCGCAGAAAACGCGGACGCCGTCCACGTCCTCCTCGATGCCGACACCGGCTTCTTTCAGCTTCGCGATAACGGGCTTCAAATGCTCACTGATGGCGTTTTCAATGTAAACGTCGCCCCGCGTCATCGCCGCCGCCACCATATACGTTCCCGCCTCGATGCGGTCGGGAATCACGGTATATGCCGCGCCGCGAAGCATCGGAACGCCCTCGACCTTGATGACGTTCGTGCCCGCGCCGCGAATCTTCGCCCCCATCACATTCAGGAAATTCGCAAGATCGATAATCTCCGGCTCCTGCGCAGGATTTTCAAGGATGGTCTGTCCTTCCGCCATGGACGCCGCCATCAGAATATTCTCCGTCGCGCCGACGCTCGGAAAATCCAGATAAATACGTGCGCCCTTCAGCCCTCTCGGCGCGTTGGCGTCAATGAAGCCGTGGCCGATCTCGATTTCCGCCCCCAGCGCCTCGAACCCCTTCAAGTGAAGATCGATGGGCCGCGTACCAATAGCGCAGCCGCCCGGAAGGGAAATCTTCGCGCGCCCGCAGCGAGCCAAGAGCGGTCCCATAATCAGGAAAGACGCGCGCATTTTCCGCACGAGATCATAGGGCGCCTCCCAGCAGTCGATATTGCTGCTGTCCACGGAAAATTGATGCATTTCCGCGTCGTAATCGGCCTTGACCCCCAGTTCCCGCAGCACCTCCGCGATGGTATGCACATCTTCCAACGCCGGCACTTCGTCCAGGCGACTCCTCGTCTCTTGCCCCAAAAGCGTCGCGGCGATAATCGGCAGCACCGCATTTTTCGCGCCGCTGATTTTCACGCGCCCCGCGAGTCGTTTGCCGCCGTTGATGACCAATTTCTCCATAAAAAGAAAATTCCCTCCAAAAAATCTGCCAAAGTATAGTCACTGTGTATCCACAGCAATATCCACGTTGTCCACAAGTTTTTCACAAAAATGGGTACAGCTTTGCATTGTCTTTTAGTGTACCATTTGCGGCGCGTCATGACAAGGGGAACCGAAAAAATTATCGTGTTTTTCTTCAATCTATATTTTCAGAAAATAGTTCCCTGCGCAAAAAAACGGCGCACGAAAGCGCCGCTTTCCTCTGCAGGCAAATCCTCCCCAAAGCCGCCGCCGTCTTTTGCCGCACAAGGTTCAATTCGAGGCCGCTCTCACCCGGTCTTTCAATTCCCGCTTGCGCCGATACATTTGCAGATCCGCACGATCAAAGACCTGGTTGAAGTCGCTGTCCCGTTCCGCCACATAGTCCGCCATGCCCATGGCAATAATCAGCTGGTACGCTTCTTCGGAATTCTCCGCCACAAACGCGTCCACCTTACGGTTGAATTCGTTTCCAAGCACATTCCTTTCCTGAAAATCCTGTCCTTCCAACACCACGGCAAACTCATCCCCGCCGATGCGGAATACGGGACTGTGCTTGAAATGCTCGCCAATCATGCGGGAAGCGCGAACGATATATTGGTTGCCCACTTCATGTCCCAATCGGTCGTTGATGACCTTCAAATCGTTCAGATCAAAGACCGCAATCGCAAATTGCGGCGCCAACTGCGCCGCGATAAGATTATTCTTCTTCACTTCCTCTTCCACATACGCCAGCTTGCTTTTGGCCCCGGTCATCGGGTCTGTGTAAGCTAGCTTTCTTACGGCTTTCAACCGTTCGCTTTGCAAATTCTCCCTTGCAAAGGACGCTTCCAGTTCGCTCTTGTATTCTTCCTTTTCATCCTCAACCACAAAGGTATGCACCAAGCAGGTTCCCAGCATGTACCCGACGGAATACAGCGGAAGCAGCGGATAATACAGCTGGATGAAGAGAAGTATCGCCATCGCCAGCCCGAACAGGCAGATTGTCCGATACCGCTTTTTGACCACGCCTTTCCTCTGTCTCATGACGCGAAACGCGTATATCGACGTCAACAGGAACAAAAAAACCTGAAACGTCAGCAGCACATGCCGTATCATATGCGCCTGATACGTCCCGCTCTCATCAAACCAAAACAGTACCGGCACAAAACAGTTGACGGCGCTTACGGTCAGTACGACCCCGAAAAAAATCCGCCCCGTATAGTACAGGAATCGACTGAACACGTTTTCCTCGGCAAAATAGCCGATGACATACTGCGTCCAAAGCAGCACGCCCGAAGCCATCGCGATATAATAAATCACGGTGTCCGCGAACAGCCACGAAACCAAATGCAGGCTGTCGAGGACGCCCCACAGCATATCGGTGGTGTAATACGCCAATACGGCGTATAAGAACTTTTTATAAATCCCGATGACGGGAATAATCTTGCTTTCGTCGCCCGCAAAAAGGATATCATGATTCTCGATCAAAAGAACCAAAGCGGCGAGCAGACCGATCGAAGAATAATACATGTCTCTTGTCTCTCAATCCGTTTCGCATAGTTTTTCCTAAAGAAGCGCTGCATGAACCCGCTCGGAACGTTCCGGCGGACGGTTCCGCAAGACGGCCCTTTTCGTCTTGCCGCTCCTCAGATATAGGCTTATTATCGCCTCTACACAGGCTGCTGTCAAGGAAAAACCATCCCTTTTCATGGAAAAAGCGGCGCCCGAAGGCGCCGCCTATCGTTTGCAGCCGTATAAGAACTACACTTGGAACTTGCCCGTGGCCGTCTGCAGGTCCGTGGCGAGATCCGCCAGCGAATGGGACGCCGACGCAATTTCCTGGCTCGACGCCGACTGTTCTTCCGCCGCCGCCGAGATGGTCTGCGTTTCTTCGCTCGTCGCCCGGCTCACTTCGTCGATGGTGTCCATCGCGCCCACGACGCCCTTCATGCCGTCTTCCACCGTCTTGACCGCATGATTGATTTCTTCCATCTCTGTCTTGATGGAGGACACCCGCGCCGTGATATCCTGGAACTGCTCGCCCACTTCGCGGATCGCCTGTGTGCCGAGAGCCACTTCGTTTGTCCCCGCTTCCATAGCGACGACGGCTTCTTCCGTGTCTCCCTGGATGACCGCGATGCGCTCCTTGATTTCCTCCGCCGACTGCTGGGACTGCTCGGCCAGCTTCCGGACTTCCTCCGCCACGACGGAGAATCCGCGTCCCGCTTCTCCGGCGCGCGCCGCCTCGATAGCCGCGTTCAGCGCCAAGAGGTTCGTCTGGTCGGCGATGGCCGATATGCTCTCGACAATCTGCCCAATCTGCTTCGAGTTCTCGCCGAGCTTTCGGACGACCTGCGCCGAGTTGGAGACACTCTGCTCAATGCCGTTCATCTTGTCCATGGCGTTATTCATCAGCTCCGCGCCATGATCCGCCGCGCCCGCCATCTGCTCGGTGTTTTCCGTGACGTCCGCGGCCTTCTTTGTCATCGCCTCGATGTCGATGAACGCCGCGTCGATGTTTTGCTTTGCCTGATCGACGCTGGCGAGCTGCTTGTCCATGCCTCCCGCGACCTCGACCACCGTCTGGGCAACGTGGGTCGCCGCCTCCGCCGCCTGCTGGGAGCTAGCCGTCAACTCCTCAGAGCTTGCCGCCACCTGCTCCGAGCTGTTCATCATTTGCTGAATCAGGGTACGGATATTCTTGTTCATATTGTTGAAGCCAGTCGCCATCTGGCCGAATTCGTCATTCGAGGTCACGGCCAGCGGCTCAAGCCGCAGGTTGCCCTTCGCCATTTCGTTGATATGGCCCGTCAATCCCAAAATATTCTTGACGATATTGCTCGATGCATAGAGCAGCGCGACGACAATCAACACGATGCCGACGACCGTGAGGATGCTGTACAGCATGCGAAGTTTCGAGATTTCCGCAAAAACGAAATCCGACGGCGCGCCGACCGCCACAATCCATCCCGTCGAAGCCATCGTCTTATAACCGATGACACGCTCCGAACCGCCCGCCGAAGAAATGAAATATCCCTCTTTCTTCTGGGCCATTTCCGCGATATGATCCTTCAACACCGCGTTGTCCTCTATTTTCTTCAGTGTCTCCGCCTCATCCGCCGACGCGATAATGATACCGCTGGCGGGATTCAGAATCATTCCCTTTCCTTCGCCTTCATATTTGATTTGCTTGACCATCTCCTCGATGGCAGTCATGCTGATGTCCTCGCAGATGACGCCGCCTTTCGCTCCCTGCCGCGCATACGGAACGGCCACCGTAATGCAAAGCTTGTTCGTCGAGGAGTCACGGTACGGGTCGGTGAAAATCATCTTGCCCGCCTTCTTCGCGCCCACGAACCAATCGCGTTTCGTCCAATCCGCTTCTTTGGTGATGTCGCCCTCAGCATAGGACACACAATAGCCGTCGTCCGTCGCATGGGTGATGTCGATGATGTCCTTGTCGCCCTTGTACGTCGCCGTCATTTCCTTGCGGCGCACGATCGCTTCGTCCTGCGCGGAAAACGAACTGAGCATCCGGGCCGTTGCCTCGCCGTACTGCGCCTTTTCCAGCATCCAGCCTTCAGCCTCGTCCGCCGCCGCCGTAATAACGGCGACAATCTCTTTCTCCGTCGTGTTCTCGACCGCCTCCGACGCCGTAAAATATCCGACGATGGATACAATCGCCATGATTACGCCTGCCACCCCCGAAAGCGCGAAAAACTTCTGTCTGACTCCCATTCCCCACTCGCTCCTTCTCTCCAGAATAGAATTTTGAATATTATCCTATTTTTTTCGTAATATGTCAAGAAATATGCATGACCTTTCTCCTATATAGAAAGTCGGGAAATCAAAAAGCGGCCCTCCGAAAATGGAAAGCCGCCTTGTCGCTTATAAAGGGTTCCGTCAGATAACGTTCAGGTTGATCATCTTCGCGCCGAAGATGCCGTCCAGCGCCGTAACTTCCTTCAGCACGTTTGCCGGGACGTCGCTGTCCACCGTCAGCACCATCAGGTTCGTGCCCTCTTTATCGGTATGCCCGACCTGCATGCCGCTGATGTTGATGTCCGCCGCGCCCATGATCGAACCGACCTTGCCGATAACACCGGGACGGTTGATATGCGGGCAAATCATGATATGCTTGTGCGGATCGAGATCCACGCGATAGCCGTCGATCTCGACGATGCGGCCTTCCGAGCCGAAGAGCGCACCTGCCAGCACGACGCCCTTCTTCTCCGCCGTCGCCTTGACGCGGACCGTATTCGCGTAATCCGCCGTCTCCTTGCTCTTGATCTCACGAACGGTGATATTGCGCTCTTTCGCCAGGCCCGGCGCGTTGACGAAATTCACGTTTGTTTCGAGGATCGGCGTCAGCATGCCCTTCAGCACCGCCGTCGTCAAAAGCTTCGTATTGACGTCGGTAATCTCGCCCGTGTACTCAACTTCCACCGCCGTGACCGCGCCTTCCGCGAGGGCCGTCGCCATGCAGCCGAGGCGCTCCGCAAGGTCGAAGAACGGCTTGATGACGTTCATTGCCTGCGCGGACACCGGCGCCATATTCACCGCCGTCATCACAGGCTCGCCTTTCAGCGCCGCGACGATGCCTTCCGCCACGTCGATGGATACGCCGATCTGCGCCTCCACCGTGGATGCGCCAAGGTGCGGCGTCAGCGTGATGCCCGGCACGCCGCGCAGCGGATTGTCCTCCGCCAAAGGCTCCGACGTGAACACGTCGATGGCCGCCCCCGCGACCTGACCGCTCTTCACCGCGTCGGCAAGGTCCTGCTCGTTGATGATACCGCCGCGCGCACAGTTCACAAAGCGCACGCCCTTCTTCATCTTTGCGATGTTGTCCTTGTTGAACATATCCCGGGTCTCGTTCGTCAGCGGCATATGCACCGTCACGAAATCAGACCGCTCGATGATGCCGTTGAGGTCCACAAGCTCGAGCCCCATGGCCTGCGCACGTTCCTCGTTCACATAGGGATCGTAGCCGATGACCGTCATGCCAAACGCCGCCGCGCGCTTCGCAATGCCGCTGCCGATACGTCCGAGGCCGACGATGCCGAGAGTCTTGCCCATCAGTTCTACGCCCGTGTACTTCTTACGGTTCCATTCGCCCTTCTGGGTCGTCTCGTTCGCCACGGCAATATGACGCGCCATCGCCAGCATCATGCCCATCGTATGCTCCGTGGCTGCCGTCGTGTTTCCACCCGGCGAATTGATGACGATAATGCCCCGGTTCGTAGCTTCCGGCACATCTATATTGTCCACGCCCACGCCTGCGCGGCCGATGATCTTCAAATTTTTCGCCGCCGCCAATACGTCCTTCGTCACCTTCGACGCCGAACGCACGATCAGCGCGTCGTAGTTCCCGATTGTCGCGACCAGCTCGTCTGCTGAGATTTTGTCCTTGACATCGACCTCAAAGCCCGCCTCCCGCAGGATTTCAATACCGCGCGCCGAGACGCCGTCTGCTGCCAATACCTTCATTTGCCGATTCTCCCCTTCTTTTTTGAATTCTGTATACTTTCTGAAATCCGTTTTTATTATATCATGTTGAAGAGCGGAAATCCATGCTTGCGGAAAAAAGCTTTCCGACACTTGACTTATTCCCATCCCGATATGATATAGTAGAAAAAAGAACTCCTATTTTTTTACTAATCTTACCTTTTTTATTGACGAAAAATCCCTTATGCAAACGGCGGAGCGGTTAGTCCAGCGGCAAAACCGATGAACCCCAGAGAGGAGGAGCCTATCCATGACACCGATTCTGCAGGCGAAATTCGAGGAAATCCTCAAAGGAAACCTCAAATACGTTTCGTCAAACCTTGCGCTCAATATGCTTATCAGCAGGCTCCAAAGAAAGGCGATAGCCGATCCCAGGAATATGGCGGCCTATATCAGGGAACTGGATGAATTCGTGACGAGATATGCGGCGGTCATGGGCGAAGAGTTTGACAAGATTGCGGCGCTTTGAGATTTTACTCGCTCATCGGGAAAAGGAGGACGAACCATGCTTGTATCATTAGACACGGCGACCAGCCTCATCCAAGAAGGCAAGACGCTGCATATCGCGGCGGACGATTCCCTGCTGGCCAAGCTGCCTGCGGGCAAATGGATCGGCGGCACTACCCCCTATTTCATCGCCGAGAGCGGCGGCATTCTCACGAAAGACAAGCTCTTTATCAATGAGATCGACTTCGCGGAAGAAACGAGAGTCGCGGTGTACGGCAAATACAATATATTCCAGATTGTCGAAGAATGTTACGACAACGGCCTGACCATGCTCATCCTGCCCTTCGGCTCGGCTGTGGCGGCGAAGTACGCGAAAGGCGCGCCCGACGTGGAAGAACTCCTGATGCACCCGACCGTCGGCTGGGTCTCCGGCCTCGACCTAAACACGGGCGGCGAGGCGAAGGTTTACGACGGCACAACAGGCAAGGCTTACACGGACAAGGCGGTTGTCATGTACATCAAGCTACCGAAGAGCAAGACAGCGATGATCAACATCGTCAACATCTTCGGGGACGACAAGACCGACCCGACGATTGCTTTCCCCGAAAACGCGCTGGACGTTTCCCAATGCCGAGTAAATGGGCAGGAAGTCAACTTCGCCGAATACATCCAAAAGAAGCACATCGACACACAGATGCCGCTGGTGGCGGATTACAACGGCGTATATATCAACACCTCCATCAAAGCGGTCGAGGATGGCAGAGTCGGCCTTTACGCGCCGGTGTTCAAAGGCATCGAATACCGTTTTGCCACGCACGTCGCCAACTACGCGGAAGAGTTCAAGAACAAAATCGGCGCGGCCGGAGCGGGCACGCCCGTATTCTCCTGCAACTGCATCCTCAACTATCTGTACGGCCATCTGGAGGGCAAAAAGACGCCGCCCTACGCCGGACCCGTTACGTTCGGCGAAGTCGCCTATCAGCTCCTAAACCAAACGCTCGTGTATTGTGAAATCATTTAATCGAAAATCTGTATAGAAATCGCCGCAGACGTCCGCAGCGACAGGACCGGACGCATGAAGCGGCGCATAGAAAACAGGCCGTCCATGAAAGCGTTTGCCTTCATGGACGGCCTGTTTGTTTTGTCGTATGCGCAATCTGCAGGACAACCGCCGCAATGGAAGATTATTCCGTCGCGTAATTCGTGAAGTAGTTTTGAATCAAGACCACCGGCGTCCCCCGGTCTCCGCTGCCGCTGGTCAGGTCGCAGAGGCTGCCCAAGAGGTCCGTGAGCTGTCTCGGCGTCGTGCCCTGGGACGTCATGTCTCCCACAAGATTGGAATCCTTTGCCTTGATTTTTTCTTTCATGGCCTCCGCCAGCTCCTGCCCGGAGAGATCCTTCAAGTCGTTGTCCGCGAAGTATTTCATCTTCAGTTCGTTCGGAGTGCCGCGGAGCCCCTCCGTGTACGCGGGGGACACCACCGGGTCTGCCAGTTCCCAAATGCCGCCGACAGGATCCTTGAAGCCGCCGTCTCCGTAAATCATGACTTCCAGCTTCTTGCCCGTGGCCTTCGTCAGTTCCTTCTGCAGCCGGTCTACAAAGCTCTGGCAATCCCGCGGGAACAGCTTCACTTTTTCCTCCGTCGCCTTGTTTGCCCCCAGGAGGCCATACTTCTCATTATAGCCGCTGCCGTCCACCGAAGCGGTCATGATATCGTCCAGGCTGTATACGCGCGCCGCGCCGCCTGCCTGCAGGATGCGCTTTGTGCGTTTCCTCGAATGGATGTCGCAGTTGATTACGTTTTTCGTATATCGCAGAATATAGCAGGGATCGTTGGAAAATACGATCTCAATATTCTGCCCGAGGCTCTTGTAATATTCGATATAGTCCACGCCCGTGAACGGATGGACCGTATCAAATCCGAACGCCTCACGGAACCCCTTCTCGTCAAAGCTGTCCGTATAAGGATTGACTTTCTTCCCATCCACGTCGTCCTCGCTGATCAGATGGTTCCCCACCTCGTCCGAAGGATACGAGAGCTGCACATAGAGCTTCTTGCAGGACATGCTGAGCGCCCGCAACATGATCGCAAAACGATTCCGGCTCAGAATCGGGAAAACGATTCCCATATCCTCCCCGCCTAACTTCTGCTTGACGTCCTTGGCAATCTGCTGGATGGTCGCGTAATTCCCCTGCGTCCGGGCTACGACCGCCTCCGTGACGCCGAGAACGTCTCTGTCCTGCAGCGCAAAGCCTTCCTTTTCAACCGCCTTCAAGAGGCCGTCCCGAATCAGGGAAACGAGATCGTCGCCTTCCTTGAAGATCGGCATGATAATTCCTCTTGAAGTTACTCCTGTGTACCGCATGTTTCTTCCCCTTGCTTTCCGGCTTGTCTCAATTCCCCTGCGCGCCCTTGTCGCCGGTTTCCCGGCGGATGCGCGCACGAAAATTTTACCTATGCCATATTTTATATTTGTATCATATTTGTATCGGGTGCTTTCCAATTCCTTATATTTCCCGCAGTCGCTCAAAAAAGTCCATATCCACCGGGCAGCTGTTGGCTTCCTGGCTGATTGTCGCGGACGCCAGCCGAGCGCCGTATCCCGTCGCCTCCGCCAGGGAAGCGCCCCGAATCAGGCCCATTACCGTCCCGGAAAAGAACGCGTCTCCCGCGCCGGTCGTATCGACGACCTTCGTCGGGCAGGGAGGACAAATGCCGACGCGCTTCGTTTCCTTCTCATAATAAACCGCGCCCTGCGCACCGAGCGTGATGACCACAGACTGCAATCCCGCTTTTTCCACCGCTTCGGGAAGGAACGCCTGCACTTCCTCCACAGTACGGCCCGGAAAGTCCTTGCCAAAGAACTGCGCAGCCTCCACCTCGTTGCAGATGAAGCATTTTGTCTGCCGGATCAAGTCCTTCCGCGCCAAGACGACGCTCATATTGCCGACGATGGAATAGACGTCCTTCCCATGCTTCTTCGCCATTTGGAGAACCATCTCGGCAATGCTCTCGTTCAGGTCCACCTCCAGCACAACGGCCTCGGCCTGCGAGATAATCTCTTCCCCGTGCGCCTTCAGATGGGTTTCCAAATAAGAGATATCGGGCATCTTGGAAATGGAACCGGCTAAATCCCCGTTTTCATCAAGGATGACCAGCCACATGCCAATCCCGCGTTCCGGCGCCTTGACGATATAGCCAAGATCGACGCCGATTTCCGTCAGATGAAGCTCCACCTCCCGACCGATCGTCGAATCTTCCAGCATTCCCACATAAGCGACGGGCATTCCCACATTCGCGAAGTTCTCGACGACATTGCGCCCGACGCCGCCATGGACGAATTTGACTTCTCCTAAGTTACGCCCTTGAGGGTCGTAGCTGTCTCTCGAATAACCCTTGATATCCACGAACGTGGTACCGATTACAACTGTTGGATTCATTCTGATTCACCGCCGTTTTCACTATGGATAGCCCCGTGGCTTCGCAACATAATGTTTGAAAACTCGTCTTCCGCGGCTTAGTATAGCAAACGGAACCGCAATCGTCAATGGCTACGGCGTCTCCATGGGAGCTATGCGGAATCCGGTATTGCGCCCGTCTGCCGTCCCCAAAATCGCACCGCCCGGTCAATCCACCCCTCGGCAGTGGTTCCCGTCCCTAATCCAAAACCGTGGGCCACCCCATCGAACACCTCAAATTCCGCGTCTACGCCCCGTTTTCGAATGGCCTCCGCCCGTGCCTGCATCGCCCGACGCAAGCCCGCGCCGTCGTCGGCTCCGGCGCATCCGTAGGTAGGCGGCTCGCTCCCGTATATGTCGGCGAATCCGGTGTATTGCATCATGACGGCCGCCGGCTTCGGATACTCCTTTTCGCCGAAGCGTGCCGTTCCCAACGCGCCAAGAATGGCCGCCGTCCGTGCTCCCGCCGAACCGCCCCAAAGGGAATACCCGCTCACATCCGTTTGCAGCGCCGCTTCGTTATCATGAACGAAAGCAATCGCCCGCGCCAAGTCCTCGCAGCTTGTATCGCCGCCGGGGCGGTAAATCAGGGCGAACGCATGAATGCCCATCTTTGAAAACGCCAGTGCATGGGGAAAACTGTCGTGCATCGCGCCGACGTAACGGAAACCGCCGCCCGCGCAAAGGATGGCAACTTTCCCGCCGGGCTTTCCCCGGAAACAGAACAAACCGGTATCCCGCTTCGCCGGGTCAGCCGTCTTTTCCGCCTCGGTATAGACGTCATAAAAAACGGATTCACCCGCCGAGGCGCGCTCCCAAAGGTCATTGACGACCGCCACGGTGTCCTTGGGGCAAATATTGGCGTACCAGGAAAGGTTCATAGTCTCCAGCGACGCGCCCTGCATGTAATTCCGCTGCACGGGAAAAAGCAGCCGCCCGAAATCACCGAATGCGGAGTCGCTGATGACGTCGCGGATTTTAGACTTCGCCGTATATTTCATGAAGTTCCCTTCTTCTATCCTAATCGGCGCACCTTAGCACCGCCTCCGCATACAGCCGGACGCCGGCGCCGGCGTTTGGGTGTATGAAGTCTATCAGATATTTTTCCGGCGAAGACGACGAAAACGTACGGGCAATATATCCGTTGGCGTCGATGAATGCGTCCCCCGTATTCCTGCACCACGTTTGAAGCGCCGCCGTGAAATCCGCATACGCCTTATCCGTATTTGGCGGCACGACGCCGCCGATGATGCCGGCGTCCCCGTCCGTCGCAATCCACGGGGCAATAAAGACAAACTTTGCGTCGGGACGGCGTTCGCAAACCGCGTCGCGGAGCTTTTGAAGGCTCTGAATGTAGTCCGCCGCCATCATCGCGCAAAACATCGGGTCGCGGAAAAGGATGTCATTCGCGCCCGCGGCAACGACAACGAGGTCGGCCTCCGCGCGGACAATCGCCGGCAGAAAATAGGCCAGCAGGATCTTCGTAGTGGCGCCGCCTTGGGAAACATTGACGATCTTTCCGCGTATCGAAGAACGTATGGGCTCATACCAAGGAACGCCGCCGTTTATGGTTCCCTCCGTCAGGGAATCCCCGACGAAGCACACCGTTTCCGCGTTTTGCAGCAGACGGCAGATGCGGCTGTTCTGCATCTCATCGGTTATTTGCAGCGGTTCCAGCTTTTCCATTTGCGTCATACCTTTCGCTCCGAGTGCAAGCTGTCTTTTCCATGCAGGCCGGCGGCTTCAAAGAACTTCTCGGGAACCGGCTCCTTTGCCAACAGTGCGTGGATGAGCGTGAAGTACCTCGGCAGGCTGTCCTTGCACCACAAGATTTCTATATGGAAAATATCCTCCGTAATAGCCGAGAGGTCGAAGCCGAAGGCGTCCAGCGAATACCGCATCTTGTCCGGCTGACGGCAGGGCTTTCCTTCTTTCCGTGTGCAGTTCTCGCACAGGATGCACCCGCCGGAGGACAGCGACAGGCTTTCTGGAATCCTCGCTTCCAATTTTCGCAGCCGCTCGTCGGCGTCGCGCTTGACTGCCGAAACGATCTCCCATCCCACCGTCTTGACCTTCTCGTCTGTGTCCGCCGCCCGGATTGTCTCGTGGTCCAGATTTATCTTGGCGCACAGGAGATTAACCGACGCATAGGGCTCCAAAAATTCCGACACGTCGAAGGACAGCGGCGGGCATGACCATCGCGTATTATAGCGCGGACATTCCCGGCAATAGGCCATGAACTTTTCCTGATCTTGGTATTTCTGCCGGAAAATCGGCGCCTCGATTTGGCTTGTTCGATATTCTACACGATATCCCATAGTCTCACCTCTATGTCTTACTCTCCCGTACCTTAAGAATCGCCTTTTTGACGATAGCACAAATACATTCTAAAGACAATAGGAAGGAAAATACCTTTTCGTTCCAAATGGCGCCGGCGGGGACAATGCCGCGGAAGCTTTTTTCCATCGCTCCGATGAAAGGACAAGCCGCGCCAAAATTTTCAGCGCAAAAAAGGTTTCCCCTTGACCGCTCCCCGCGTGGGCGGTACAATGTATACAATACATTGTATAGGAGGAATTTTCTGTGGAAGCAAATCGCGTTTACAATTTTAATCCCGGCCCCGCAACCCAGCCGCTGGAAGTGCTGAAGGAAGCGCAGGGCGAATTTCTGAACTTCAAAGGTACGGGCGAATCCATCATTGAGATCAGCCACCGCGCCAAGGAGTTCGAGGCGGTGCTCGATCAGGCGAAGGCGGACATCCTCTCGCTGATGGGCCTCGGAGACGATTACGACGTCCTCTTTTTGCAGGGCGGCGCGTCCACGCAGTTCGCGATGATTCCGATGAACTTCGCGCGGGACGGCAAGGTCGGCAGCTACGTCGTGTCCGGTAGCTTCGCTGAGAAAGCCTACAAGGAAGCCGAAATCCTCGGCGTCGGCCATATCGCCGCGACGAGCAAGGACGACGACTTCCGCCATGTGCCGACGCAGGACGAGATCAAGATCGCGGACAACGCCGCGTACCTGCACCTTTGCTACAACAACACGATTTACGGCACCGAATATCATTATATCCCTGAGACGAACGGCGTTCCCCTCGTCGCCGACATGTCCAGCGATATGCTGTCCCGTCCTCTGGACTTCTCGAAGTTCACGTTCATTTACGCAGGCGCGCAGAAAAATCTCGGCCCGGCGGGCGTCGTGGTCGTCGTCGCAAAGAAGTCCTTCATCGACGTCAAGCACAAAGACATCCCTACGATGCTCCGTTACGGCATTCATCTGGAAAAGAACTCCCTTTACAACACGCCCCCGGCTTTCTGCATTTACATGGTCGGCAAGACCGTGGCTTGGATCAAGGCCCAGGGCGGCCTTTCCGCGATGGCGGAAAAGAACGCGAAAAAGGCGAAGATTCTTTACGACGCCATCGACAACTCCAACGGCTTCTACAAGGGACACGCGGCGAAGGACAGCCGTTCCTTCATGAACGTCACCTTCCGCCTGCCCAGCGAGGACCTCGAAAAGAAATTCGTGGACGAGGCGAAGGCGAAGTCCCTTTGCGGCGTCAAGGGCCACCGCTCCGTCGGCGGCATGCGCGCCTCGATTTACAACGCGATGCCCATCGAAGGCGTCGAGCGTCTCGCGGACTTCATGGAATCTTTCCGCAAGGCGAACGCATAACCCCGAAGCAGACGATGACTCCCCGCTGCGCCGTGTGTGTGCGTGACGGGGAGTCTTCTTTTGTGATATAATATAATGAATAAAGAATTGAAAGGATGATACCATGCAACTCAAAAAGTGGTTCTGCGCTCTCTTGGCCGCGTCCATGCTTTGCACGGCATCGATTGCCGCAGCAAAAGAAACGGTCTCTTGGGATGATCCGCCCCATCTGGAGATTGTGGCCCAGTCCGAATACCAATGGACAGGCGTCGCCTCATCGCCGTACGGACGGCTCTTCGTCTGCTTCCCCTCCTGGGGCAAGCACCCCAACTTCCATGTGGGAGAACTTTTGAACGGCACCGTTTACCCCTATTATGAGCTGGAAGATCATGCGTCCTTCGTTTGCGTGCAGAGCGTCTACGCGGACGCCACGAATACCCTCTGGGTCCTCGATACCGGAAAACGCGCGGGCGAACCTGTAAGCAAGACCGGCACGCGTCTTTTCATGGTCAACCTCTCCAATAATCAGATCGTCCGGACCTATACCCTGCCTTCCGACGTCGTCCTTCCCGACAGCGTGATGAACGACGTGCGCGTGGACAACGCGCGCGGCGTCGCCTACCTGACCGACTCCGGCCACGGCGGCATCGTCGTCCTCGATCTGAACACGGATAATGCATGGCGCGCACTGACGGACATCCCCGAAGTCCGAGCCAATCTGCAAGCTATTTATTTTCCCACGGGACTCTTCACGAAACTCGCGCACAGCGACGGGCTGGAGCTTTCTGATGATAAAAAGCTGCTCTATTTCAGCTCCCTCGGCAGCGACATCCTCTATTCAGTTCCCACCGCCGCCCTGCTGGACGAATCGCTTTCCGTCCAGCAGCGGCAACAGCTCATCAAGGCCGTCAATGTGAAGAACGTGCCGACGGACGGCATGGTGCTCCGCGGCAACGCGCTTTACATGGGGGCGCTTTCCAACGAGGGCATCTGGGAATTCAAGCTGGACGAGTCCAATCTCTCCGAGGCCGGTTCCATCCTGAATTTCGGAATAGACATCCGCTGGGCGGACAGTTTCGCCCGAGCCGCCGACAACAGCGTCTATTTTACCACCTCGGCCTTCAATTACCCTCCCGACCAGCAGGCGCCTTACGAGCTTTATCACATCGTTTGGCCGGAAAAAAATGCTTCTTCCCAAGCTCATTGACAGGCAATAAAAAACTGCCGTGCGATATGTACTGACCCCCATAAGTTAGACCAAAAATCTAGCTTATGGGGGTTAGTTTATGGCAAAGTACAGCTACGAATTCAAAAACAAGGTAGTCCACGAATATTTGCAAGGAGTCAATAGTTATCGAACATTGGCAAAGAAGTACAATATTTCCGACGCGATTTGCATAAGGAATTGGGTTGCAGCTTATGAAACCTTCGGGGAAGAAGGACTTCAACGTTCCCGTCAGAATAAAACTTATTCTTTTCAATTCAAGCTTCATGCGGTACAGTTATACTTGGAATCAGAGCTTTCATACAAAAAGCTGGCAATGTCACTGGGTATAAAAGAGCCATCTATCCTAGTAAATTGGGTCAGTCGTTACCGTGCAATCGGCATAGATGGTCTCAAACCGCAGAGGAAAGGGAGGCGTCCTGCCGTGCCGAAACCATCTTTGCCCAAAGAAACATCGGATAACCAACAAGAATACCTGAAGCAACTGGAGGAAGAGAACCTTCGCCTTCGTATAGAAGTGGCCTTTTTAAAAGAAGCGAGGAGACTGCGCCTGGCGCAAGAAGCGCAGAGACAACAGCAAGGATTGTCCACAGTCTCCGAGGATCTTACCGACTGAAAGACCTCCTTGCCATCACAAAACTTCCGAAAGCGACATACATGTATTGGCAAAAACGGTTTAATCGTCCCTCACCGGACAAAGAACTCAAAGAGAAGCTTCTGACCCTCCGCACGGAACACAAGGATTTTGGCTGTCGCCGCCTCTGGGGCGTGTTGCGCCACCAAGGGCTGCAGGTCAATCGGAAACGCGTCCAGCGTCTTTGCCAGATACTCAACCTACAGGTCAAATCCTTCACACACAGAAGCCGGAGATATAATTCCTACAAGGGAAAGGTCGGGGAGATTGCCCCGAACCGCCTGAACCGTCGTTTCGACACCTGCATTCCGCACCAAAAGATTACGACGGATACCACAGAATTCAAGTATTATGAAGTAGATACACAAGGGCGTACCATCATCAAGAAAGCATATCTTGATCCATATCTCGACCTGTTCAATCGGGAAGTCATTAGTTACAGTATTTGTCAGCATCCCTCGGCTGAAGGGATTGCTGTCGCCTTGGAGCAAGCGATAGAAGTGACAGCCGATTGTCCATACCGCAGGACATTCCATTCTGACCAAGGATGGGCTTATCAGATGAAGAAGTATGTTGCCCGTCTGAAGAATGAGCGGATTTTTCAAAGCATGTCACGTAAGGGAACCTGTCTGGATAATAGCGTGATGGAAAACTTTTTTGGTCTGCTGAAGCAAGAAATTTACTATGGCTATACATATCACAGTTTTGAGGAGTTGAAGGGCGCAATCGAGAATTACATCGACTATTACAACAACAGGAGGATCAAAGAAAAGCTGGGATGGATGAGTCCCGTTGAATACCGGCGGATACATTCCGTAGCATAAAAATAGCGTAGTAGCAATGTTGCTACTACGCCAGGTCTAACTTTTTGGGGTCACTACAATAAACGCACGGCAATTTTTTATTGCCTGTTGTCCTTTATGCAAATATCCCACACGCGATCAATAATGATGCGCGTCCGACAGGGTGACCTCATCCGAAGCCAACACCAACGTGAAGGCCCCGAAACCGGTATCAACGCAAAGCTGCAGCTGGCGGCTGCCCATCGGCTTCGTATTCTTTCCGACGCGAGGCGTTTCCAGATCAAGATCGAAATCCCGCTTGCCGAGATCCACCACGAAAAGACCGTTGACGACATTCAAGAACTCCGAAACGCAGTCCTCCGCCATCTCATCCGCCTCGTCAATCAGCTCGTGGCTATACCGCTGCGCCATTTCGACAAAGACCTTGTCGCTGGCATACAGGCCAGAGACAAAACTCACAGAGCCTGACAGACGCTGGGAAACCGTATGAGTCGCAAACAAGGTTTCCTCAATGTCCGGCGCGCACTCGGTCACAATCGCCGGCGTATCCATAAACCGCATCAGAGAACGCATAAAGAGCTCCGTGAAATCTGCGTAGAGACCTTCCTCCGCCTCAAGCTCCTCGTTTTGCTCCTCGATAATCCGGCGCACCGATTCTTTGAACGGGCTCCCTTCCATGCTGCCGCAGGCGGCCATCCACCGCCCCAATTCCATGAAGTCCATCTTGCCGACGTCGAGAAGCGCCTGCGCCGTTTTCAGTCCGTCCGTCGAACGGGCCTCCTGCAATTTTTCCACTTGGGAAGCAAACAATAACCCTTCCGCCACCGCCAATTTGGAAAAAGCGTCTTTTTCAAAAGGCATCAGCTCCGCAAGTTTGGACGCGGATACCGCCCCTTCCGCCAAAGCAACCACAGCCAGTCCCGGCGTCGTTTTTTCGGCTTCCTTTAAAAGCTCTTTTGCCTCCCGTTCGGCGATTACGCCCTCATTGACAAGATACTGGGCAAAATACAGGCTATTCATCGCCAACCGCCTTCTTTCGGATGCTTTCAATCGCCTTCGCAATCTGCGCACTCGTATACGGCTTTTGGATAAAATCAAGGGCGCCGAGCTTCAGCGTTTCCATCAGCTTTTGCGGCGTGCCGGCTGAAGACAGCATAATAACCGGCAGCTCGGGAGACACCTCCTTCATCACGCGCAAGGCTTCAATTCCGCCGACCTCGGGCATGACAATATCAAGGAAAACACCGTCCGGCTTTTCCTGCAAGGTCAACATAACCGCGTCTTTTCCGTTTTGCGCTTCCAAAACTTCGCAGCCGAACTTTTCCAGCTCCAAACGCAGCTTCTTACGGAGCAGCTTGGAATCGTCCGTTATCAATATCCGCAGAGGTCTGTCATCCAATCCGGATTTTTCCTGCATGTTTTCCATTTCATTATTGTCTTCCATTTTGGAACGCCTCCCCGCACATGGAAACAGTGCTTACTTCCTCCGTTTCCCTTACAATACAGAATCATTATATCATAGTTCCCGTTTCCTGAAAAGAAAAAGTAAATCACGCTTCCTTCAAGGAAACCTCCACCGCCGTATGGATGACGTTTTCAATCACATAGTCCGTAGCGAGCTTCGCTTTCGGCGGTGCGGACGGCTCCGCTTTCTTTCCGCTTGCCTGCTCCTCTTCCTGCCGCCGAATGGCCGCCTCGATTTCCTTCTTCTGTTCCTTTTCGCTGAGCACGGGGCCCGGGCCCGGCTCAATCACGATCTCATTATTGGAATCCGTTTCGCCGAAGTCATGGAGGCTCTCCTTGACCGTCTTCGATCCGTCCTGCGTGTCCGGCGTCACGATGCCGGCTTCCGCCTGTGCCGCCTGCAGCAGCTTCTCAAGGGAAACCAGCCCGCCGCCGTGCACGTCCAAATGCATGGAGCCTTCACGCCGTCCCTTGGGCACCGTGAACGGCACATCCACCGTCACTTTCGGGGCCCGGTACGGCTGCAGCGTGACCTTGAAATTCACCGTTTCCCCCGGCTTCACTCTCGGTTTGTCCGGCGTCGCCGAAACGAGCGACGCGGTACGTCGCTTGGCTTCGGCGGAGATATTGACCTTTACGTCGTAAACATCCGCCTCGCCCTTCGTATCACTGGAAATAATCGCCAGGACCTGCGCCAATTCCGCGAAGGCAATCTGTCCCGTGTCCGCCGCCGCGTAAAAGAGATTCGACCGCTCGAACAGGCCGTTTTCCGCAGCGTCGGTCCGGATGGCAAAATTCACCTTGACCGTGCTTTCGCTCATGTTGTCCACCGTCCGGCCCAGCGCAGCGTAAGAAATCGCCTGCGTCAGGATCGGGACGAACGCCTCGTCATACGCCATCGTCGCCACGTAAGAATTGGAACGACCCAGCGTCTTGTCCTCCACCGTCAGACGAATGGGCACTACCGACGGGAACATGCCCACAACGCCGGCGATGCCCGCCGTGCGGTCCTGGTTGATGCGCCCGATGATACTGCCGGTGTTCACCAGCTTCATGCCGTCGGTCATGCCGTTGACCATCGCGAAAACGGAGGCGTCCGTCATAAAGTAATTGACGTTGCCCCGATGGAGGAACGGATGTCCAAAGGCCAAGACACGCCCGTCTTCCTCCACCGCCGTGACCGTTCCCGTCGCCGCAAAGGAAAAATCGCCGTAAGCGAGCGCCGCTCCCACCGGGCTTCCCGGATACAGCACGGCTTCGTAATCCGTCGTATAACTCGAGCTGCCGGACAGGCCGCCAAAATTCGTCGCCTGATATCCCAACGGATCGAGCTGCTTTTGCAGGAAACGCATACCCGCGTCGCCGAATCCCGACGCGTAAACCAGCGTTTTCTCCTGCCGCTCCCCGGCGGGAGCCGTCTTGTCCTTATCTTTATTATGGTTCTTGTCTTTATCCTCATCCTCTTTTGCCGTAGTGGTTTCGTTTGGTTTATTCTCTTTCTTGGTTTCTTTTGCGTCCGAGGACACTTTTTCTTTGCCGTCTCCGGCCTTTGCGTCTTCAGGCGCCTTCTCTTCTCTCGCGCTCTCGCGCTTTGCCGCCGGTTCCGATTCCTTGGGGGCCTCGGCTGCCGCTTTCTTTCCCTCTTCCTTCGCGGCGGCTTCCGGTTTCTCCGGGGCAGGCTGCTCCTTACCGTCCTTTTTCGTTTCGGCGCCGCCCTGTCCTAATTTCAAAATGGTTCCGTCGTCTTTCTTTTTCCCCGCCTGCTCCGATTCCTCTTTTTTCTCCTCAGGCTTCTTCAAATCGACAAGCTGCGGACGGCTTTGATTTTTCGTGTCCGGCATATCCCAAATCGGGAGCATTTCCTCGATGGGCGTAATCAAGAAGGTATGGGGATCCATCTCCTTGACCGTCGCGGAGCCCGCGCCGACCAACCGACCGTCCACATAAACGGGACTGCCGCTCATGCCCTGCATCAGGCCCCCGTCCGTATCGGCAAACGCCCCTTCGCTGCGGGCGATGATGAACGGCATGGATTTCCCGTTCTGCATGACGCCTAAAATCGTCACCTCAAAGCTTCGTATATCCCCGGACGCGTCCGCCACCGTATAAAGCTCCCCAGTCATGCCCGCTTCCACCTCAGCGAGCGGCATGATCTCATCCATCGCCATCGCCGCGGGAGACCAGCTCCAAACAGCCGCCCCCACCGCCATAGCCGCGAGCATCGCCCGCATTCTTTTGCATACCTTACGCAATCCGTCCACCTCGTTATTCTCTTCCGATTTTCGCAACGGCGTCGCCTTTTCGTATATGCGCGCCGACCATTGTCACCGTCTTGCGAACGACGCCTCGGTCTTTCGCCCGGGCCGCCACCGCTTCCCCACCGGAAAGCGCGGCAATCCTTACCAGCGCGTCGCCTTCTTCGACATGCGCGCCCGGCTCGATGACCCACGTGACCTCGCCGCCGATAGCGGCCCGCTGGACGCTCGCCGCGTCCTGAAGGAAAAGTATGCCTATCGCCAGCACGGCAAACGCCGCCGCCGCCAACCATTTCCTTTTCACGCCGCGCTTCCTCCCGTATCATTACCATTATACGAAGCAAAGTTCCTCTTCGCAAGTGTCGGATTCATTTTTTTCTCGGCGTCTTTCCCGCAGGCGCCTCCTTTCGCGGCATCACCGCCAGCGCACTTCCCACGCGGCGCTCCTCCCCGTCGGAAGGCGAATTGACCAGCTCGCCGCCGATTACCATCGCGCTGGAACCGCCGCCGTCAAAATTCACGGCTTCCCGCGCCCCGTACTTCACAAGGAGGTCAGCGAACTCTTCCAGCGTGGCGCCGATGCTCGCCTCCTGGCGCCCGTCCACCACGGCCAGCAGCGCATGGCGATTTGCGAGCACCGCCACGCCGGTCCGCGGCGCGCGCCCCCGAGATATATCCGACGGAAACTCTTCCTCCGTCTTCGTCACAAACGGCTTTCCCTTTTTCACCAGCATCGGACCGGCTCCGACGATGAGCGGCACGTTCTGGAACGCCGTCCCCAAATCCTCTTCTAAAGTCGCCGCATCCCCGACGCGCACCTTCGCGAACAGGTTCTTCATCTTGCCGTGCACCGAAACCACATAGCCGTCCTCGGGAATCGCGGAATTCCCCTGATTAATTTTCACCACTTTACCGTTCTGCACCACGAACTCCCGTCCGTATTCATTCGTGTTCGTGCGCACGTCATACGCCCGATTGTAAATGATCAGCGTGTCCGCGCCCCGTTCCGCGTTCACGCCGGACACATAGGCCGACTTCTTTCCGATCGTCATTTTCCCGCTGTAATACACTTGATCCACAAACGGCGTCCCGTCCGTCCGGACGCCCAGCGCGCTGCGCGTGAAATACGTCGTCCCCACTACCGTGCCGCCCATGCGGAGCACGCCCAAGATCTCCCCGGACGACGCAAAATAATTGGAATTGATCGCCGCCACCGCGTTCACCTCGTCGGACATCCGGGAAACCGTCGTCCGCCCCAGCACTTCGCCGTTGGCCAACACCGGGACGAGGTCGTATTTCTTCAAATCCACATCCAGCAAAAATGCCCGGAAACGTCCGCGCCCGTCCCGCCGCGTGTAAACCGTCTCCACCAATCCCGGCGCCGGCTCCGACTTCTGCTCGTGCTCATATTCCTTTTGGATGTCAACGAAAATGCGGTTCGGATTTTTCAGCGTCTTGACGACGAACTCCGCGGGCTCCGTGAGGTCGATGGTCAAGACCACGCTGTTTTTCAGCTTCGTGAAATACACGCGATGTACCACGTCGCTGTGGATGACCGGCTTCACCTTCACGGAATCCCCTGTATTCGGCAGCTCCAAAATAATCTGCATGCCGTTCTTCTCCGTCCTCGTAGCGTACTTCGGAATCTCCGAGACGTCGAGTACGATGCGGTCATGGTCCGTTCCCTTGCCGAAGCGCACGCCGGTAATCGACGGCGAAGCGGCCAGCGCGGCCGAAGACAAAAAGAAAAACAGCGCCAGCGTAAAACCCGCCACGCGCCGTATCCAACGATTTGCAAAAATCATGTGCAGCCTCCCAAAACAACATCCAAAATATACCAACAAACAAAGAAATATTAGCGCAGTTCCCTGTGTTTTTTATGGAAACACGGATTAAGTCAAGTCACGGTCCTGTTGAGGGATTTTTACGACAGGCAAGAAAGATGGCGCGAAGGCGTAGCATCGCTACGTCAAACGACATCTGACGCAGCATGGCAGAAAAAGAACCAACAGGGGCGCGGCGGGACTTATTCAGTGTTTCCTTTAGAAAACACCGCAACAAAAAACGCCGCACGCCTTTTCAACGTGCAGCGTTCATGATCGTTTCCCTATTTCGGTGCGTCGATCTTCCCTTTCGCGGCCAAGGTCTGCGACGTGACCTGGTCGATCAGGTTGTCGTACATCATATCCGCAATGCCGACGCCGCCGGACTTCGCCACATTCTGCATCAGTTCCGTATCCAGCATCGAGTGCCAAATCTTTTCGCCGTTGCTCTCGCCAAACAGCGTATTTTCCGGGACGGTGTTCCGCATGGATCGAAAAACGATGTCCAAGAACATCGCTTCGAACCCTTGGCAAGCTTCCCGGAGACGCTTCGCTTCCGCTTCGGCGTCAACGCCCGACGTATCGACGGTTTTTTTCGCGTTTTCCAGCGCCTGCGTCGCTCGGCTCAGCGCGTCCTCAAACCGCGCCGCGTCCGTCGTCGCCTGCAGCGCCTCCTGCGAAGCGTTCGGACCGTTCCACGTCGCCGCGCCGCGAAGCGCGTCCATGCCCGTAAGCCCGTTTATCATGTCATGCCCTCCGTCAGATGATTTCCAGTTCTGCGTGCAGCGCGCCCGCAGCCTTCATCGCCTGCAAAATCGAGATGATGTCGCGCGGCGTCGCGCCTACAGCGTTCAGCGCGCCCACGATGTCGTTGACGTTCGCCGTGGCGTCGAGGACGATGGTGTTCGCCTTTTCCTCCGACACGCTGACGTTATCATTCTTCGTCGTGACAGTCTTCGCGCCGCTGCCCATACTGTAAGGCATCGGCTGGCTCACGTCCTGCTCCGTCTCGATACTGATGGAAATGCCGCCCTGCGTAATGGCGATATTGTCCACCGCTACGTCGCCGCCCATGACGATGGTACCGGTCCGCTCGTTTACGACCACTTTCGCGATATTGTCCGGCATGATCGGAAGTTCTTCAATGCCCGCCACAAAGCTGACGACGTTATTCCTGAAAAACGGCGGGATACGGATATCCACGCGTCCCGGATTCGCCGCCGTGGCCACGCCCGCGTAACGCATATTGATTGCCTGGGCAACCCGCGAAGCCGTCGTGAAATCGGGATTCGCGAGGGACAGCGACAACGTGCCGTCCTGTCCGAGATCATCCTCCACCGTGCGCTCGACAATAGCCCCGTTCGGCGTCAAACCCACCGTCGGGAAATTTTTCTGCCGCGTGCTGCCGCTGCTGCTGTTGCCCGCCGTGAAGCCGCCGGTCGAAACCGCGCCCTGCGCCACCGCGTACACCTCGCCGTTACCGGCTTGCAGCGGCGTCTGAATCAAGGTGCCGCCCTGTATGCTTTTCGCGTCGCCCATGGACGAGACCGTCACGTCGATGGTGTCGCCCTCGCGGACAAAAGGCGGGAGCGTTGCCGTAACGACCACAGCCGCCACGTTCTTCGTCTTAAGCGAAGCCTGATCGATCGTCACGCCGAACTTCCGCAGCATATTCGCCACCGACTGCAGCACTTCCAACGTCTTGTTCGAATCGCCGGTGCCGTTCAGGCCCATGACGAGCCCGTAGCCGACGAGCTGGTTCGAGCGCACGCCCTGCACCTTCGCGATGTCTTTAATGCGCGTAACGGCGGACTCCGCAAAAGCCAGCCCGGAAACGGACAGGCAAAGAATCGCCGTAAGGAGCGCGATCCATTTTTTCATCATCAAATCACCCCGTCAGAACAGGATATTGAATATCTGCGTCAAAATGCCCTGCCGCTGCTTCGAGTTCAACGGACCCTTGCCGTCGAATCGGATGGTGGCATCCGCCACCTGCGCGGAAGACACGGTATTGGCATACGTCACGTCGTCACGGCGCACCACGCCGCGCAGCGTAATCTTATGCTCGTTCTTGTTCTGCCATATCGACTGGGTTCCCTCGACAATCATGTTGCCGTTCGGCTCCACCTCGACCACCGTGACCGATACGCGGCCGTTGGCGCGGTTCGTACTGGCCGACGACCCGTCCGCCTTGAAACTGTCGCTGCCGCTGATGGACGCCGGGAAAATGGAATTCAGAAAATCAAAGACGCCGATACCGGCCTGCATATTCACGTTGCCGGACTTGGAATTGGAACTCGACCTCGTCGCGGACGTGGTCGCCGTTTCGCTGATGATGATGGTCAGAATATCGCCGACATTTCGCGCCTTGTTGTCCGAAAAATACAGATTCTCAGTGTGCCCGTCGCCGTTCGACCACAGCGACTTTGCCGACACGGGAAAGGCCGTCGCCAGCACCATCACCGAGATGCCCGCGACCGCAAGGAACCGCCAATTCTTTCTCATGCCATCGCCTATCCTTTCCTTTATCTTACTTCCGTACAATCTCTACCGTGAATTCGTCAAGGATGCGCCCGCGCAGGATTTTTCGCGAAGCCGTATTCCTGACGCGGATGACCTCCCCTTCGTGTCCCGCTTCCAAAGCGACGCCTTCCATCTTAACCGCGACGCCGTTCTGCTTGGAAATCAGCGTCACCGGGGAACCAGGCTGCACGATGTCCGGCAGCTTAAGCATGGCCCGAAGGATCGGCATGCCTATGCTGAGAGACCGGGAAAGCACCTTCCCGACGAGGACGTCGTTCTCTCCCATGAATTTAGCGCCCTTCGTCCCGACCTCCTGCTCCTCGAAGCGGTAATCCGCCGCCGTCAAAGGCTGCCCCGGCGTAAGCGGCCGGGCCGCAACGGCAACGCGGTCGAACACATGCATCTTGAACTGGCATTTGACCTGCCGAAACGGCGCGCCGTCCACCAGCACGTCCATATAGACCGCCGTGTTGCCCCAAAACCGGAGCCCGTTGGGCGTTTTCGCCTTAAAGGTAATCTCGCCCTCCGGCGCGCGCAGCGCGCGGGGAATGTGCACCGTCTCAATCGTGTAGCGCCGCGTATCGCCCAAGTCCGCCATCGTCTCGTCAATATAGGCGATAGCCTCCCGCTGGATATCTTCCGAAGAAATCTCCTGCGGATAAACGTCCTCCGGCGTCAAGCCGTAGGCGCCGGCAACCGCCGCAAAGGCCCAAAACAAGACCGCCGCAAAAGCACAACAAAGCCGCCGCATAATTACCGCTTCAGGCCGTTGGCGATTTCCAGCATGGAATCCGAAGTCGTGATCGCCTTCGCGTCCGACTCGTAGGCGCGCTGCGCCACGATCATATTGACCATTTCCTCGACGACCTGGATATTCGACATTTCGATGACGGACTGCACCAGCGTGCCGGAACCATCCTCGCCCGGATTGCTTTCCAGCGGGGGGCCCGAAGCGTCAGACTCATAAAACAGGTTGTGCCCGCGCACCGTAAGGCCTGCCGGGTTGACGAACCGGGCAATCTGTATCTGCCCGACCTGATTCTGCTGCCCGTCCACAATATCCGACACGCGCCCGTCCGATGAGATCGTGATGGAATCGCTGGCGGCGTTCTGCTCGATCGTGATATTGTCCGCCAAAGGATAGCCGTCCGTCGTCACCATGCGGCGGTCGGAATCGAGCTTGAAGGAACCGTCCCGCGTATATGCGATGGTCCCGTCCGGCATCTCAATCCGGAAAAACCCGTCGCCCTCAATGGCGATATCCGTCGGATTGCCCGTGGACTGGAGATTTCCTTGAGAGAAAATACGCTGGGTCGCCGCCAAACGGTCGCCGAGACCGATCTGCAGCCCCGTCGGGTACTGGGAATCAGCGCCGCTCTCCGCGCCCGCCGGACGCAAAGTTTGATACAAAAGATCATGAAATTCCGCACGCACTTTTTTCGCGCCAAACGTATTGACGTTGGCGAGGTTGTGCGCCACCACATCCATATTGTCCTGCTGCGACTTCATCCCTGATGCCGCCGACCAAAGGGCTCGCATCATAGTACATCCGCTCCTCTAAATAAAAATGGTCAAACTCATCTCTGTCCTGTATATCGGAAAAACATCTGAAAAACTTAACCTTTCATAAAAAAATAGGGCTAAGGCACCACTTAACCCTATCCTTTATGCAATTACAACCTGCCGACCTCGTTCACCGAATGGTCGAGCATCGTATCCTGCGTCGTGACAGCCTTGGAATTCGCCTCGTAAATGCGGTAATTCGTAATCAAATCCACCATCTCGTTGACCACGTTCGCATTGGAGCGCTCCAAAACGCCCTGCTGAATCGCCCCCGTGGCCGGCTGCGGCTCCGCGCCTGCCTGCGGATAAAAGAGACTGTCGCCCTGTTTCAGGAGCGCCCGCGGATCGCCGTCGAACTCCACAAAGCCCAGCATGCCGAGCTGCGCGCCGTCGGCGTAAACGCCGCCTTCCGCCGTCACCATGATATTCGCCGCGTTCTCCGGAATATTGATCGGGCGTCCCTGCCGGGAAAGAACAGCCCGCCCATCGGAATTCACAAGATCGCCGTTCACCGCGCGGTAAAAATTCCCGTTTCTCGTATAGCGCGGCCCCTCCGGCGTGTCGATGACAAAAAAACCGTTCCCGCTGATAGCCAAATCGAGGGGATTGCCCGTCGTCATGAAATTCCCCGGCGCATGATCGACAGCGATCTCGTCCGTGTAAGAACCGAGCCCCAGCGTCCCCACCGCGGGCGGGCGCCGATCAAGGGAAAATCCCTTGAAATCCGTCACCTTGATCGGCATATCGTCGTTGATGCGCCGAATCAGCATCGGGCGAAACTCCGCGTCAAGCGCCCGGTCGCGTTTGTACCCGGTCGTATTCGCGTTCGCCAGATTGTTCGCAATGACCCCCGTACGGTTCTCCTGCGTCATCATGCCGGCAGCCGCCGTATAAAGCCCACGCCACATACAGTTTCACCTCGTTTTATTTTTCCCTTGCTAAAACGCTGTCCATATCCTGCCCGTCCGCGAAATGATCGGCGAAATCCAGCGCCTTTCCGGTGCCGATTGCCACGCAGGACATCGGGTCATCAGCCAGAACCACGGGAACCCCCGTTTCCTTGGCAATCCTTCCGACCAAACCGTAAAGCATCGCACCGCCGCCCGTCAAAACAATTCCGTGATCGATAATATCCGACGAAAGCTCCGGCGGCGTATCTTCCAGTATCTTCTTCACACAGTCCACAATCGCCGAAACCGGTTCGTTCAGCGCCTCCGCGATCTGCTCCGTCGTCACCGTGACGCCCTTCGGCAGCCCCGTATAAAGGTCGCGGCCCTTGACCTCCATCTGCAGCATTCGCGCCGCCGGATACGCCGCGCCAATCTCCATCTTGACTTCCTCCGCCGTGCGTTCCCCAATCAAAATATTGAACGTCTTGCGGATATAAAGGATGATCGCCTCGTCGAACTTGTCTCCTCCCACGCGCAGGCTGGACGACAGCACAATCCCGCCGAGACTGATGACTGCCACGTCCGTCGTACCGCCTCCAATATCGACAACCATGGAGCCTGTCGCTTCGTCAATCGGCAGCCCCGCGCCTATGGCCGCCGCCATCGGCTCCTCGATGAGCTGCGTGCGCCGAGCCCCGGCCTGCTCCGCCGCCTCCTGCACCGCCCGCCGTTCCACCGACGTCACCCCGGACGGCACGCAAATCATAATGCGCGGGCGGAAAAGCAGCCGGCGTCCGATGACCTTGTCAATGAAATACCGAAGCATTGTCTCCGTGATGTTGTAATTGGCAATTACGCCGTCCCGCAGGGGACGAATCGCGGAAATATTGCCCGGCGTCCGGCCGATCATCCGCTTTGCTTCCTCGCCCACCGCTAAAATCTGTCCCGTATCGTTATTGACCGCCACCACCGACGGCTCGCGAAGTACAATCCCTTTGTTTTTCACATACACAAGGACGTTGGCCGTTCCCAAGTCAACGCCGATATCAATCCCAAACATCCAAAAATCCTTTCCCGCCCATCCGAGGCACAGAATTCTCCTATGATAGAACTTATCTATATTTACTATAAAACTGCAAATCCCATTTGTCAATGCATATGGAAGTCCCGTCCTAATTTTTCAAAGGATTTCAGTCCCAAAAATTTCTGAGGTAAGAAATTCTTACTTTCTTACCTCAGCTTTTTTCATCCCCTGCAAACCCGCGTCCCCTTTGCCCTCTTTTTTGCATGTGTGCACAAAGAAAAACTTCCGCACAATTTCTACTGTGCGGAAGCCCTGTTTTATACATTCGAGGTATCATCACGGCAAATATTTCTTGTCCGTCCAATCCACAAACTCCGTGTACACCATATTGTACTCATCCGTGATATAGGTCCTTGAATAGTCAAAATAATCATGACGCGTTTCCCCCTCTGGCTTGAAGGCGGCCAAAACGGGTAGCGTAATCTGCTGGGCTCGCTCGAACTTATGAGGACCATTATACGGTTTATCGTTAATCCTTCGAGCAGCGATGAAACCAATAATTTTCCCTCCGCCTATGATTGTCACCTTGCTTCTTGGTGCCCAAATGACGCCTTTGAACACATGCCCCTGCGGAATATACACTACAATCGGTCCCGGTGTCGCCCGTGAAGACTCCACCATCTGTAGCGGCATCGGCTTCGGAGGATTGCTTTTCGTCGCAAAACTATTGTACAACGGCTCAGCCCTTTCCTCGATCTGTCCCGCTGAAAGTTCATATTCATTAGCACTGTTGTTTTTATAATCCAAACCGACCTGCGACGTCGCCACCCACGGTGCGTGATTGAGGCCCCGGTTCGGATCCGGTCCGTCATAGGCAAATACGAAAGGTTTGATTTCATCGATATTATTGTAAGAGTTTTCATGCAGTGTAATATAGAACGTGATGCCGCATGTCGATGTGACGCCGCGTTCACCAATACGGACCGGCTCACTCTCCAGTCGGGCGTAAATCGGGACGTTCGGCTTTCGCGTGATTTTTCCAATATAGATATCGACGAACCGATCTCTCTGCCCATATCCCAAACCATTTTTTACCACATATTCATCGTCCTTGAATCTTTCCTTGTGTTCCGCAGGAAGGGTATCATATTTGATTTTCTTCACCACATTGTCCCGGTCGAGGAAGAGACCGATAATATCTTTGTCTACGCCATAAAGAACCGAGGAATCGCTCTCGAACTTGAAGACCTGCGTCAATACGTCGTTTTCATTGACGGGCCCTTCGGCGTAAATCGGGACAGCACAAACACCCTCTTTATCCTCTGTAAGGTCAGTACCATCCCTACCTGTATCTTTATAACCGATAATATAGCGACCGGTGTATTGGCCAGTAGCGAAATCTACTTCCGGGCGCGCTCCCCATACGATATCCGTATAATCAAACTTGGAATCAGTCAACAAATAGTTAAGATTAGTTTTGCCATAAGCTTGATTGGTAAATTTATTATTTGGATTCTTCGGGTCCGGCTTTCCGGTCGTAGCTACTTGGACCCCTCCTTCATAAATCTTGCTTGGATAATAGGCAATAGATTCCCAATAATAATTAGGGATAATGTCATTGATATGTCCACTGATCATCGGCAGAAGTTCCTCTACCGTAGTGCTCTTCGTCCCGTCCAGCATCGCCATAGCTGAAACGTGCACTGTCAACGTTTCCAATTCTTTGCTGAAAATGCGAGCAAAAAACGTGGTAACTTTGTCCTCAAGATCCACCCGGTAGCAGTACTGCTTCGACAACGACGTCGTTTCTTGGTTTTGCATTGCCCCACCTGCCGTCTGCGTCGTCGTTGAAGACGTGGACTCCTGGGTTGCGCTCCACATGCTGTCCTCTTTGATGCCCAATCCTCTGCGATAATTACTGTCAACGTAGTCCAAACCCTGCTGATGTACCTCGCCGGGAACGTCCTCGAGCTTCGTAAACGTATAGTTGTCGGCAGAAAACGTCGCCGGCTGCCCGTCTGCTCCCCCAGTGATATTCGCGGGAATTTTGACAAGACGTCCCTTGCCCTTCTCTGTCATGGTGTAGTCGAAAAGCTCGCTGTCCGCATATTTTGCAACACCGGCCAGCGCGGCGGCGTCGGCGGCGTTCTGAAGACGGGCGCGATGCTGGTAATAATTTCCGAAATCCACGGCAAATGCGACAAACATCATCAAAAACCAAATCGCCAGTGCCGTGAACACAATGAACGCGCCGCGCTGCTCGCCTGCTGTTCCTTTTTTCCATCGCAGCTTCATCCTAATCTGCCTCCCATGTTTTTCCATGCATATAGAAAGGAACCTCTAAAAACTTGTTTTTGAACTCCCCCGTCAGCTTCGCTGCCCCCCTCAAAGAGGGGGCTTGTATTGACGCACTTCTTAGCCTCCTACCGCACTTCTTCCCACACAGTCCCCGGCTCCATGCCGATGCGTTCCGCATCGCCCATTCCCATTTCCAGCGCCGCGTCCGCTTCCGTACAAACGCCGAGACCGGTCCACGGACGAAGGCCGCAGGCCACTTTGACTACTTGCCAACCTTCGCCGTACTCCTGTCGCTTCACAAAAGCGACGTCGATGGCAAACCGCATAAAACAGGTGTGAACGCTGAAACAGGGAGAAATCAAGAGTGCATGGGACGGTGCTATATTTTTTCGCCCCATCAGACCAAGAAAGCGCCGCCAAAATGTATCCGCGATCTCCAGATACAAAAGGGGAGCGTCATCCGACGCCCCCCTCGCCTTCCATATTGCCGCCTGTCTTTCCACGAGGAAGCGCCCCTTTCTGCCCTGTATGCCAGCCTGTCACATATTCTTGAGCAGAAACAGAAGCGACGGCAGGAGCACGATGACGAACAGCGCCGGAAAAATGAACAATACCAACGGAAACACGATCTTGACTGGGGCGCGCAGAGCTTCCGCCTTCGCCGCCTGACGGCGGCGCTCCCGCATATTATCCGCCTGCGTCACCAGCGTATTGGCAATGCTGGTGCCGAGGCGTTCCGCCTGTATGATGGACGTCGTAAAGAGATATACCTCCTGCACGTCGCACCGACGCGCCATCTGCTGTAGCGAACGTTTCCGCATCATGCCCATGCGCACGTCGCGCTGCATACGCTGGCATTCTTCGATGAAAGGCCCCTTCATCCGGTCCACGATTTTCGCAATCCCGCTATCGAAGGACAAACCTGCCTGCACGCTGACGCAAAGCAAATCAAGGAACTCCGGAAGCTGGCGTAAAATCTGCTTTTGCCGTTCGCGGATAATCGAGTTCAGAATGGCGAAAGGAAGCAGCGCTCCCACGACGCCGCCCAGCACCAACAGGGCCGCCCGCTGGATAAACGGCAAATCGGCGTCCGACAAAAGGAAGAACGCAATGAGCAGACACGCGGCCACGGACAGCACCCAGCCGCAGACAAAAGCGGTAACGCTCCAAACGCCCTGCTTCCCGGCCAGCATGATGCGCCGCTCTAACTGGTCGTGGATGCCCTTAGGCGCAAACTGCGTCAGAGATTCGGCCATCGAGTGGAAGAACGGCGCAATCGTGCGCTCGACGAAGGGAATATCCGAAAGCGTCTTGGCAGTCTCTCGTTCCGCCTGCACCTGCGAGCCGTATTTGAGTTTACGCAATCGCTGGTGCATTTGCGTGTCAGGCACTATCTGCGTCTTTATTAAGAAATAGAGCAGCAGAAATATAGCGAGCGCGCCCGCGGCGGAAATCAACAGTACCAACATACGCTATCTGCTCCCTTACATGTAATCCCCGTCGCCCTGCGGCGGCTCTGCGAAAAGGCTGGGCGGCAGCTCCACACCGTACAGCCGGAACTTGTCGATAAAGCTTGGCTGGAGACCCGTCGATACAAAGTGTCCTACTGATTTCCCGTTTTCGTCGATATGTGTCTGCACATAGCGGAAAAGGTCCTGCAGGACGATGGTGTCGCCCTCCATTTTCTGCACCTCGGTGATGAAGGTCACCTTTCGGCTGCCATCTTGGATGCGGGACTGCTGAAGGATAAGGTCGATGGCCGAAGACACCTGCTCGCGAATCGCCCGCACAGGAAAATCCATGCCCGCCATCAGCACCATCGTCTCCAGACGCGACAATGCGTCCCTCGGACTGTTGGCGTGAGCCGTAGTCAGAGAACCGTCATGGCCCGTGTTCATGGCCTGCAGCATATCGAGGGCTTCGCCGGAACGAACCTCGCCCACGATGATACGGTCCGGGCGCATACGCAGCGCGTTTCGCACCAAATCGCGAATGGTAATCTCGCCCTTGCCTTCGATATTCGACGGACGCGATTCCAAGGTCACCACATGTGGCTGCTGGAGCCGAAGCTCCGCCGCATCCTCGATGGTCACAATGCGCTCGTCGCCCGGGATGAAGGACGAAAGCACGTTCAGCGTCGTCGTCTTGCCGGAGCCGGTACCGCCGGAAACGAGGATATTGAGCCGCGCCTTGACGCAGGCGCGGAGGAATTCCGCCATACCTTCGCTCATGGTCCCGAAGCTGATCAGGTTCTCCACGGACAGCGCCGACTTGGAAAACTTTCGAATCGTCACACAGGGCCCCACCAAAGAAAGGGGCTGGATGATGATATTGACACGGGACCCGTCGGCCAGGCGCGCGTCCACCAAAGGCGACGCCTCGTCCACACGACGACCCAGCGGGCTCAATATGCGTTCGATGATGTTCATCAAATGCGCTTCGTCATGGAACTGCACTTTCGTCAGGGAAAGTTTGCCCGCGCGCTCCACGAAGATCTGCTTCGGCCCGTTAATCATGACCTCGGTGATGGTGTCGTCCTTCAGGAGCGGCTCAATTGGCCCCAAGCCCAGCATCTCGTCGCAAATATCCGCCACGATGCGCGCCCGGTCTCCCCGCGGTACGGCAAAGGGATTGTCGTCCAACACCCGGTTACAGTAAGAGGTAATCAGCGACTCCACCTGCTCGCGGGAGTTGTCGCGCCGCGTAAGCATCTGCCGCTCTTCGGCGTTCATCTCGTCCACGATCCGCCGATGGATATCCAGTTTGATCTCCTGATAAGCGTCTTCCGTCGCTTTCGAGCGCCGTCCGGCGAAAATTGGCCTCTGCCGGAGCGTTTCTCCCGCAGGCCGTCCCAGACGTTCCAATAATGCTGACATCTATGCCCCACTCCATTTCCGCCGCGCGGCAACTATCCCCTTAATCACGAGGAAGGTTCCTGGTATTCTTCGTACATGGAATACTCAATCTCATATTTTCCCGGCAACGACATTCCCAAATAATCCATAATACCCACCCCGGGAAAATTCGGATTCAGCTTCGCTTTCAGTTTCACCGTCACAACAGAATCGACCGTTTCGATCTGAAAATCAGAATTGTTGTTGACGTCCCAATTGTAGAGGCTCGTTGATAAATTCGGAGCCGGAATTTCATTCCGCATTATATGATAACAAGCTGCTGCTCCTTGAATGGACGCTGTTCTTGCACTTTCGCGGGCAAAATTTGACAGCGTCAGGTAATCCTTGTACAAAAGACCCGTATAAACGATGCCCCAAAACAACATGAAAAAGAAAGGCAGCACCAAAGCAAACTCCACGACTGCCTGTCCTTTTTGTTTCCGCATGGCGCTCCCCTCCTTTTCATAAAAGAATGCCTCCCCATTTCAGGAGACTCATTTTATCCTTGGTCACCAGAAGCCGAGCAATCATCCCGAGGTTGATGAGCTACCGGAGCCGTCCCCAAAAGCTTTCGTAAGGTTTTTAAAGACCTCTTCCACTTTCTTCTGCAAGTCACCGCCACTCGCAATCGCCGCCGCAACCACCACGACAAAAGCAAGAATCAGCGCATACTCCACGATACCCTGGCCTTTTTCTCCTAAATACCGGCTCAAATACCGTACCTTGACATAGTCCAACATCGCTTTTACAGCCATATCGTTCTCCCCCTTTAGATAAAAATAATAATTCCTATATTTAAGCCAAAGGCTCAAATAACAAACTAAACGCGCCCCGTTGCTCAATCACACCTCAATATCCACAATACGCTTAATGACGAAGAAGCCAATGATTTCCAGTATGATCGCCGCGACGATGGCAACACGCCCAATCTGCTCTTCCCAAAGCGGCATGAGATACGTCGGATTCAAAACGCTCAATATCAACGCGAGAACGACCGGCAATAGCGCCAGCACCCATCCTGACGCCCGGCCCTGCGCTGTCAGTGCCATCACCTCCCGCCGCATGCGGATGCGCTCATTGATAGTACTGCTGATAGTATCCAAAATCTGGGCCAAGTTTCCGCCCACCTGATGCTGGATCAATACGGCGGTGACGACGAGGGAAAAATCCGGACAGCCTACTCGCACGTCCATAGACTCCAAGGCGTTCTCCATACGGGCGCCCAATTTCATATCCCGAATGGTCCGGGCAAATTCCTCGCTGATTGGCGGCTCCATTTCATTGGAAATCAGCTCCATCGCCTGCAAGAAACTGAAGCCCGCCCGCAGAGCGTTGGCCACGGTCGTCAGGCAATCGCTCAGCTGATTGACAAAGTCCTTGCGGCGTTTGTCAATGCGGTACAGGATATACACCCACTCCCCCACCACGGCCACGATTGCCACAATGACGGCAACGAAGGGCTTCATGGTCAGAAGAAAGACGACCACGCCCGCCAGCAAACCGCCAAAAGCCGCAATGACCAAAAACTCAGAACCAAGAATCGGCAGACCCGCTTGCTGTATCTTCAAATCAAGGGTTTCCGCTTGTTTGATTTTTGCCAAATACTTTGCCGTCCGCTTGACAAAGTCCATGGCCTTTTCGCCCATTTTTTTCTGCCGCTGGGGCTCGGACGACGTTTCCGCAGCGTACATACCGTCGGCGTAATGCCGCATACGCTGACGGAGCGCAGACCGGCTCCGTCGCGTGTACTCAATAAAGAATACGAACATCAAGAAAACGAGTACGCCGCAGACAACGGCAATCGCGATTGTCATGACGCACCCCACTGGATCCGACGTCCCATGATATCCTTCGTCAGCCGACTGATTTGCTTGGAAAGCGGCGTATCCGGCTGGATGTCAACCGCCATGCGCCCACTATTTGCCGCCGCAGAAACAAGCATATACTCGTTGGGCAGAATAGCGCTGACCGGATACTCCAGTTCCTTCTCCAATATCCGCCGTTCCTCGTCCGTACACGGCGAAACCCGGGTGAAAATCGTCTTGACGCGCTCTTCATAGTCCGGCCATGCCTTGAACACCTCCAACGCCCGCTTCATGTGCAGGACTTCGAAACCGCCGCCCACCATTGTCACCATGTAAGTGGTGTCGGCCAACTCCGCAGACGCCACAGAGATAGGATTGAACCCCGGAGGCAGGTCAATCAAAATATAGCGGAACAGACTCTGCGCCATGCGCACCATATCCCCGAACGGAGCGATCTCTACCATTTCCGCAAATTCCGGCATTTTGGTACCGCAGAGCACATGGATATTCTCCGCTTCCGGCACCATCATGAAATAAGGATTGAGCGTGACCGGCGAAAGAAACTTAACATCGCGAGTCGCCTCCACGATGGTGCTCTTCGGCTCTAAATTGAAAAATACGGCCATATCTCCGAACTGCAGATCCGCGTCAATGATGCCCACTGGCTCACCGCTTCGGGCGGCGAGGCTCATAGCCAGATTCGCAATGAGCGTCGTCTTGCCACTCTTTCCTTTCGGGCTGAAAAAAGCCAGCACTTCCGATCCGCGAGCCATGCCGTTCTTGCCGAAGGTTTGGACGGCCTGCGTCAATTCTTCGCCGGAAAACGGCTTCACCAAAAAGCCTTTTGCGCCCGCCTGTACCATCTGCTCGGCATCCTTCGCATCCCAATGGCTGCTGACGCATATCAACGCCGCATTTTGGAAAGCGGAAACGAATTCCGGAATCAGCGCAAGATTGCCCTTCACATCGATATCCAAAAGGACAATATTCGGCTTGAACATAGCCGACTGTCCCAAAGCGTCTCCAGCATGTTGATAACGCGCCGCCAAGGTGAATCCCTGCGTGCTGTTGATCACGCCAGACAGACGTTCCAGCGTCAGCCGATCGTTTTCTATCAAAATGACTTGATAATCCACTTGCCAGCACCTGCCTATTAATTGAAGATGCGTTTGAACCATGAGGACATGCCGGAATCCGAGTTTTCTTCATCTGCCACTTCAAGATTCGTATAGCGCGCCACCAGCGCCCGCAAATCCCGCGCCAGCGCCGTATCGGCGTTGCGCACCAACGGAACGCCTGCCATCGTGGCGTCCCACGCCGCCCTAAAATCATTAGACAGAACATGGTAAAACGGTTCTCCCAGAATATTTTCCACGTCCTCCAAATCAATCTTCGTCTTAGAGTTGCTGCGGTTCAATACAAGTCGGATCTTGCCGTTCTCATAGCCGAGACTGCGAATCGTGTCGCAGCCGATTTTCATATTCTTGATAGTGGGAATGAAATCCACGATGCCTAAGAACGTGATGATGGTGCTCATATCCATGATCATCAGATTCATCTCGCTGAACGCCGACGTGGTGTCCGCCACCACGAAATCGAACTGGAACTGAAGCCGCTGCAGGATGTGCTGCACAGCCGACGCCGACATATTATACGCCTCATCGATGCGCACCGGCGCCGCCATCACCGAAAACGAAATCTCGTCGCACTTGTAAACGTCTAAGAACTGCATCGCATCAAAGGCTTCCGCGTTCGCTTCCGCCGCTTGCTGCGCATCCGCAATCGTCCGCTCCGGCACAAGATGAAGATAATTGCAAACGTCGCCGAACTGCAAATCAAGATCCACAAGGCAGACGCGATAGCCTAACCGCGCCAGCTCGGCGGCCATATTGATAGCGACCAGCGTCTTTCCTACGGCCGACGCCGTGCTGAAGACCGTGATGACATTGCCACGACGTCCTTGCTCTTCCATGCGCTCGGCCTCCTTTCCATGCTGTTTCTTTGCCTTGCTTTACTGCGCGGCTTTAGCCGCTTCATTCGCCGCCGCGGCGTCGTCCGCCGGGTACTCTACCCGAGCCCAGGCGTTCCCCGGCCGAACACGGGACCCGGAGGCTCCGCTGTCGCGCCATTCGTTGACGGCAGCCTCCCGCGCTTCTCGGGCGCGGTTCTCTTCCTCTATCTCCGCCGCCGTCTTCCCGGCGCTGCGGTTGGCGTCCGCCGTATTCGGCGCCTGGGCCGCCTCCACGGCCGCCTCGGTTTCCGGGGCATACGTCCTCGCCCATGCGTTCCCCGGCTTTACGCGGGGCACGGAATTTTCACGGGCACGCCACGCCGCTTCCACTTCTTCCCGCTCCTTGCGGGCTTGCTCCTCCGCCGCTTTCGCTTCCTCGGCTTTTCGGTCCGCGTTGAGATCGACGTCCTTGCGCGCCTTCTCTTCCTCGCGGCCCTTATTGTAATATTCCTGCATCTTTTCCGACATGCGAGCCGGTGTATTCTGGTCCACGACGATTGGCGTAATCATGATAATCAGCTCACGCCGCTCGGTGGAAGACTCCGTGTGCTTGAAGAACTCGCCGATAATCGGGATGTCGCCCAGCAACGGCACCTTGGAAACGGTCTTAACATCCTCCGAATTCAGAAGGCCGCCTACGACCATGGTGGAGCCGTTGTCCAGATGCACGATGGAATGCGCCTCCCTCGCCGTAATGGCAGGTACGGAAGTGGAGCTGGTCACCACGGAGTTCGCGGGATCGAGACGGCTGACGCCCGCATGGACTTCCGCCGTAATCGTGCCGTCTTCATCCACCGTGGGCCGGATGTGAAGCCGAATACCGTAATCCTTCCATTCGATGGTCTGCCCGCCATCGCGATGATCGACCGGCACCGGAAGCTGACCGCCGATGAAGATCTTCGCCTTGGCGCCGCTCATCGTAGAGACGCTCGGACGGGAAAGTACTTTCGCCTTCCCTTGCTGAATCAGAAGATTCAGGGAAGCATTGATCTTCGAGAAATGGTTCCACGGCCAGAATCTGGAATCATGCATTTCTGCAAAAGACTCGCCGCCGTAGAACTGCCCGATGGTCGTGAAGGATATACCTCCCTGTGAATCCGTTCCAGCATATTTGAAACCAAGATCCTGCGCGTCGTTGCTGCCGATCTCGATCAACTGCGCTTCGAGACGAATCTGGGACGGATTCTCGATGGTCAGGAGGTCGATAACATTCGGATAAATCCTGCTGGAACGGTAGTCAAAGTCGTACTCGAAATCGCTGCCGGTGGATATGCCGCTCGCCGCCGAAGAAGAACCCGATTCCGTACTGTCCTTTTCCTTCGTGTCGCCGGTGTAAAGGCTTGCCACCTGTAACGCCATATCATGCTCGGCCTGGTTCTTGACCGTGCCGCGCAGAAGCACGCGCCGGGCGGAGCCGTCGCCAACGGATACCACCTGCACCCGCACCTTAGGCAAACCGATCATCCGCTGGATGGCCCGGGCCTGTCCCAAATCGTCAATTCCTACGGAAATAGTGTACTCCTCCACCATCCCGTTTTCATACCAAACATAAAGGGTCGTGGAGCCGGAGCCGACACCCACGATCAGCACCTGCGAATCGAATCCTGAAGGCCGTACAATATCCGCCACCTTCGGATTCGCAATGGCAATATTGGTAATCGGCATCGCCCCTTCAAAAAGGAAGCTGCCGTTCAGATCGATATCAATAAATTCTGCCGCGTGCGCCGCCGGAGCGAAAAGAGCCGTTCCGGCAAAGCCAAGCGCCGCCATACTGCATTTCCACCGATTCATGCCTTATTTCCCCCTGCTCGCTTGTGTTCCGCGAATAATCTCCATCTGGCCGCCCGGATCGGACCCAAAGCCCGACGATGCGGGAGCCGGCGCCTGCGGTACGGGCGTTGCAGCCGGAGGCGCCGTCTGCGTCGCCCGGCCCTTGAAGAAGCTGTATTCCGTATCCAACATATACATATTGGCAGGCTTATAAGGCCGAAGCGCGAGATAAAGCTGTCCCGCGCTCGCCGCCACGGCAAGACGAAGCTCCTCTTCAGGACGGATGGCCAGTGTGGCCGTCATCGGCGAACCGCTAAATGCCCTGTTGACGTCCGATTTCCCTTTCGAATCGCCCTCTTTTGCCGCTCCCCGCTGATCCTCCGTGCGCTCCGACATGCTGTTGACGCCCAAGAGCAGCACGTTCTGCAGGATGACCTCGCCGGTGATCCTCGTATTGTCCATTTTCTCGGTGATGAACATCACGTCCACATAGTCGCCCGGCTTCATGAAGCCGGAAACGCCCGTCACATCGGTGACGGCCACGGACATGGCCCGGCGATCCGGCGGGATGACGCCCGTGAACCCCGAATCCTTAACGCTCTGATAGAGCTTCTTTTCCGTGAGGATATCGCCCGCCATGACGGCGACGCGGGTAGGCCGCCCCGCAAGTCCCTGGATTTCCGTCAACGCGCCTGCAGGCGCCATCGACGACGGAACCTCGACTAATTGCAGCATGCTTTCCCGAATCTGTTCCCGTGCCTTGATGTCGGCCTTTGCCTGCACAACCTTGACCATCTGTATCGCCGGCTGCTGTGTCTGCTCCTGTTTTTCCTCGCTTCCCACCAAACGTGACAAGCCCCAGTACAGCACCGCAAACGTCAAAAGCCCGGCCACCCCGGCCATCATCAAAAGTTGCCTGGGGGTAAAACCCTCCATCAGAGAAGACATCTTCTCGCCAAACTTCACCACGATTCCCCCTTGGACTGCCATATGCCCAATACGCAGCCGTGTTCTATGTTCCCGCAAAGCGGAAAACAAACCTCTATAGGCTTCGATTCCTATCCGAAACGGCGGAACTGTTGCCTTTGACATATTATAGCACTAACTTCCCCGCATTTCCATAGGGAAAACTTTTTCTTTTCTTCGACAAGCCTTTGATTTTCAAAGAAAATATGATAAGCTGTATAGTGCGAACACTTTATATACAACATTTTGTGGTTGCAGGTGCTTTTCATGACAAACAATAGTACTTTTTTCCTATTTCTTTGTGCGCTCTCGATTTTGTTTGCAGAGGCAGCTTCACGTTGCATCTGCATCCTTTATCGGAGAAATATCGCCTTGCTGCCGTCCGTTCCGACGCAAGTCCCTATCTTTCGCCGTCCGCTCCTCGCACTTGGATTTTTCCTCTGTGCGAAACTGCTTTGGGCAAAGGCCGGAGGTTCGTTCCTTCTGCCCGCCGTGACGACCGGCGTTCCCGGCGAGGCCGCCTTTTGGCTTCTGATTCCGGGCGTTTTCCTGCTGCTCATCATCACTGTCACCGATTTTGAGCAGCGCCTCATTTTCGACGATACGACCCTTCCCCTCGCCGTTTTGGGGTTGGTGCAGTCCATCGCTTTATCCTGCGCAGCGGTTTCCTATGCGCCGCTTTTGGAAAATCTTTTCGCCGCCGTTGCCGGCGGCTTGATCTTTTTGGCGCTGGCTTATCTGACACGGGGAGGCGTCGGCGGCGGGGACGTAAAACTCATTGCCGCCCTCGGCCTTTGGCTCGGCCCTGAACGATTGACCGCCGTGGTCTGCGTCGGCTTTTTTATCGGCGGGCTTGCCGCGCTCTTATTGCTTCTCACGGGACAAAAAAAGCGGAAGGACGCATTCGCTTACGGCCCATGCTTCACCCTTCCTGCAATTCTGGCTTTGCTCACCGGAATCTTTTAAGGAAACGCCACATAAAAAAGTTAAGGTAAGAAATTCTTGCTTTCTTACCTTAACTTCTTTGACAGCACGCGAGGCCCCGGAAAATCCGGGGCCTTTTTTCGTCGTGCGTTTTTTATTTCTTTTTCGCCTTGATATACGGAATCAAGCCGCCCGCCTTCGCGATATCCTGCACGAAGCCGGGAAGCGGATGCGCCTTGAAGGTGTCGCCCGTCGTCAGGTCCTCGATCGTCCCTTCCGAGGTGTCGATGCGCAGGACGTCGTTCGCCTTGATTTTCTCCACGTCGTCGCCGATCTCAAGGAGCGGCAGACCGATGTTGATGCCGTTCCGATAGAATATCCGCGCGAAGCTCGCCGCAACCACCACCGGAACCCCCGACGCCTTGATGGCAATCGGCGCGTGCTCGCGGGACGAACCGCAGCCGAAATTCTTGCCGCCGACCATAATGTCGCCCGCTTTGACCTCCTTCGCGAAGGTCTCGTCGATGTCCACCATGCAATGCGACGCCAGCTCCTTCGGGTCAAAGGAGTTCAGATAACGCGCGGGAATGATGACGTCGGTGTCCACGTTGTCGCCGTAGCGCCAAACTTTTCCTTCCGCCTTCATTCACTCCACCTCCTTCGGCTCGGCAATACGCCCGAGGATTGCACTGGCAGCCGCCACCTGCGGTCCCGCCAAATAAATCTCGCTCTCGATATGACCCATGCGCCCGACGAAATTGCGGTTCGTCGTCGAAACGCAGCGCTCGCCCTTCGTCAGGATGCCCATGTGTCCGCCCATGCACGGTCCGCAGGTCGGCGTTGAGACGGCGCAGCCCGCTTTGATAAACGTGCGGATATAGCCCCGGGACATCGCTTCCAAATAGACGCGCTGGCTTCCGGGAATCACGATGCAGCGGACGTCGGGATGAACCTTATGGTTCGCGAAAATTTCCGCCGCCGCCGCGAGGTCCTCAATACGACCGTTGGTGCAGGAGCCCAAAACGACTTGCTGGATTGGAATCGGCTCTTTGATATCCATGACGCGTTTCGTGTTCCCCGGCAGATGCGGGAACGCGACCACCGGCCGCAACGCGGAAAGGTCGATCTCCACCGTGCGCGCGTACTTTGCATCCGCGTCGGAAGACACCGGCTCGTAGTCCTTGATGCGCTCCTCCAAATACACGCGGGTCTTGTCGTCAAACGGGAAAATCCCGTTCTTCGCCCCCGCCTCGATGGCCATATTCGCAATCGTGAAGCGGTCGTCCATGCCGAGAGACGCGACGCCCTCGCCCGTGAACTCCAACGTCTGATACAGCGCGCCGTCCACGCCGATCATGCCGATCAGCGTCAGGATCACGTCCTTGCCGCCCACATCCTTCGGCTTCTGCCCGTGCAGCACCACCTGAATGGCCGACGGCACCTTGAACCACGCCTCGCCCGTCGCCAGCGCCACCGCCAAATCGGTAGTGCCGACGCCCGTGGAAAAGCCGTTCACCGCACCGTAGGTGCAGGTGTGCGAATCCGCGCCGATGGTCAGCATCCCCGGCCCGACGAGGCCCTGCTCCGGCAGGATCACGTGCTCGATGCCCGCGTCGTGCCCAACCTCGAAATAATGAACGATTTTCTGTTCCCGCGCGAAATCCCGCACGATCTTCGTCAGCTCAGCGGTCTTCATATCCTTGTTCGGCGTGAAATGGTCCGGCACCAGCGCAATTTTCGCCGGATCGAACACGTTGCCGCCGATTTTCTCAAACTCCTTGATGGCAGGCGGCGCGGTAATGTCGTTCGCCAGCACCATATCGAGCTTACAGGTGATGAGCTGCCCCGCCTCGACGGAATCGAGCCCCGCGTGGCGAGCCAAAATCTTCTCGCTCATATTCATACCCATAAAAACAAATCCCCCCTAAAGCCCACAAGAGGCGTTCTTAAATTAGAATTTTACGATGAAGCAAAGGTTTTGTCAATTCTTCTCCTCCCTCGGCAGCGCCAGTTTCAGCGCGTCGCCGATGGTCGCGGCGGGCAGCAGCTTGATGCCCGTCTTCGTCCCCTTCAGCGCACGGGCGTTTTTCTCCGGCAGCACGGCGGCGGTAAAGCCCAGCCGCGCCGCCTCGCGGAGCCGCGTTTCCGCCTGCCCCACCGCGCGCACCTCGCCGGACAGCCCGACCTCGCCGAAAATCACCGTCTTGTCTCTCGGGCGGCGGTTCGCAAAGCTCGAAGCCATCGCCACGCAAAGGCCGAGGTCGGCGGCGGGCTCGTCGATCCGTATGCCGCCCGCCGCCTTTACATAAACGTCGGAATTGCCAAGCGGCAGACGCACGCGTTTTTCCAACACCGCTAAAAGAAGCTGGAGCCGCTTCAGGTCCACCGCGTCGGAAGTGCGCCGCGGCGGCACATAAGGCGTCTGCGCAACCAGCGCCTGCACCTCGACGAGAAGCGGCCTCGTCCCCTCCACCGTCGGAATGACCGCCGTGCCGGAGTCCGCCTCCCGCTCCGACAGGAAGAATTTCGAGATATCCGGCACATCGCAAAGCCCCGTATCCCGCATCTCAAACAACCCGATCTCGTTGGTGCTGCCGAAGCGGTTCTTGATGGCGCGGAGCACCCGATAGCCCGCGTTTTTCTCGCCCTCGAAGAAAAGCACCGTGTCCACGATATGCTCTAAGACGCGGGGCCCAGCAAGACTGCCGTCCTTCGTGACGTGACCGATGACGAAGGCCGCGATGCCGCCCGCCTTCGCGATTCGCAGAAGCTCCACGCTGGACTCCCGCACCTGGCTGACGCTGCCCGGCGCGCTCTCGATCTCTGGGCGGAAAATAGTCTGAATGGAATCGATGACGAGCAGCTCCGGCTTGACTTTCTCGATATGGAGCGCAATCGTGTCGAGATTCGTTTCGCTGACGACGAAAAGTCCGTCGGCAATCGCGTCGAGACGGTCGGCGCGCATCCGAATCTGCCGCGTCGACTCCTCGCCCGTCACATACAGCACCCGCCGTCCGAGCCGCGCTACCTCGGCAGATACGCGCAGCGTCAGGCTCGACTTTCCCACGCCGGGATCGCCGACGATCAGCACCATCGAACCGGGAATCACGCCGCCTCCCAGCACCCGGTCCAGTTCACCCGAGCCCGTCGGGAAGCGCGGCAAGTCTTCCGTCTCCACTTCGCCGATCAGCGTCGGCGCCACCGTGTCTGAAAGCCCCAAGCGAAGCCCTCCCGCGCCCTTCGCTTCCGTTGATACAATCTCCTCTACCAACGTATTCCACGCGCCGCACCCCGGACACTTTCCCATCCATTTCGCCGACTCCGCGCCGCAGTCCTGGCAAACAAACACCGTCTTCCGCTTCTTCCCCGCCATATAAGGATTCTCCTTTCATACGCGTTCTATTTTCTCATAAGAAAAGCTCGCTGTCCATAGAAACAGCGAGCTTTTCTTATTTTCTTTTCTTCCCGGTCAGCGCTTCCGCAATTCGCCGCAGCAGCCACCCGACGGCGACGACGATATTCAGCAGGAAGTTTCCCGCCTGCGCCGCCGGCCCCTCCGGGGCGAGCTTATTTTGCCGCCGGGGCATGAGCTCCGCTCCTTGTCTTGGCACGCTTTGCGGGCGTCTTCCGCACGAATTCCAGCCCGTCGCCCGCCTTCTTCGCGTTTATCGTGTCGCCTTCGCTGAAAGCATGCGCCAACAGCTTTTCGGACAGCGGGTCCTCGATCAGCTTTCGGATGGCGCGCTTCAGCGGACGCGCGCCGAACTTGAAATCCGTCCCCTTTTCAACCAGCATGGCCTTGACCGCAGGGCTCAGCGCAAGCTTCATTTCCTTTTCCGCGAGCCGCGCGCGCACGTCGCCAAGCAAGATATCGACAATGGCGGAAAGTTCTTCCCTGCCGAGGGCGTGGAAAACCAGCGTCTCGTCGAGGCGGTTCAAAAACTCCGGCTTGAAGACCTTTTTCGTCTCCTCCAGCACGCGCTTTTTCGTGCGCTCGTGGCTGTCCGCCGCCGTATCCCGGGCGAGGAAGCCCATCGGCGCGCCCTCGTCCTTCAGGAAGCTGGCGCCGACGTTGGAAGTCATGATGACGACCGTGTTCTTGAAGTCGGCGGTGCGTCCCTGGCTGTCGGTCAGCCGCCCGTCTTCCATTACCTGCAGCAGGATATTGAAAACGTCCGGGTGCGCCTTCTCGATTTCGTCGAGCAAAATAATCGAATACGGCTTTTTCCGCACGGCGTCGGTGAGCTGGCCGCCCTCCTCGTAGCCGACGTAGCCCGGAGGCGCACCGACGAGCCGCGAGACCGTGAATTTCTCCATGTATTCGGACATATCGAAGCGGATAATGGCGTCCTCGCTGTCGAAAAGGACTTCCGCCAGCGCCTTCGCCAGCTCCGTCTTTCCTACGCCGGTGGGCCCCAGGAAAAGGAAGGAGCCGATGGGCCGCTTCGGGTCTTTCAGCCCCGCGCGGGCGCGGCGGATGGCGCGCGAAAGGGCGACGACCGCCTCTGTCTGCCCGACGACGCGCTTTTGCAGGATTTTTTCCATATGGAGCAGCCGCTCCGATTCCTTCGCCTCGATCTTGCGGACGGGAATGCCGGTCCAAAGACCGACGGCTTCGGCGACGTCGTCCTCCGTGACAGTGATCTGCTCCTTGCCGCTTTCCTTCCACTCATCCCGCGCCGCTTCGAGACGCTTCTTGACCGCGCCTTCCTCGTCGCGGAGCAGCGCGGCACGCTCATATTCCTGCGACTCGATGGCGTTTTCCTTTTCCTCCCGCAGACGGTCGAGCTCCTTTTCCGCCTCGCGCACGCTGTCCGGCTGCGCAACGGTGGTCATACGCACCTTGGAAGCCGCCTCGTCCATCAGGTCGATGGCCTTGTCCGGCAGGAAACGGTCAGTGATGTACCGCTTCGACAGGCGCACGGCGGCGTCAATGGCCTCGTCGGTAATCCGCGCCCGATGGAAATCCTCGTAAGTTTCCCGCAGTCCGCGCAAGATGGCGACTGCCTCGTCCGCGTCCGGCTCCTCAACCAGGACCGTTTGGAAGCGCCGGACGAGAGCCGCGTCCTTCTCGAAATACTTGCGGTATTCCTTCACCGTCGTCGCGCCGATGACCCGAATCTCGCCGCGTGACAACGCGGGCTTCAGGATATTCGCCGCGTCGAGGGAACCTTCCGCCGCGCCGGCGCCGATCAGGGTGTGCATTTCATCAATAAAGAGAATGATATTGCCCGCTTTGCGGATTTCGTCAAGGATTTTCCGCAGGCGCTCCTCAAATTCGCCCCGGTACTTGGAACCCGCCACCACAGCGGACATGGGCAGCGAAATGACGCGCTTGTCCCGCAGATTGAACGGCACGTTTCCCGCCGCGATGGCCTGCGCCAGCCCTTCGACGACGGCGGTCTTCCCGACGCCCGGCTCTCCGATCAGAATCGGATTGTTTTTCCTGCGCCGCGAAAGGATTTGAACGACGCGCCGAATCTCTCGCTCACGCCCGATAACGGGGTCCAGCTTGTTTTTCGCGGCAAGCTCGCTGAGCGAGCGCCCGTACTTGGCCAGCAGCGGCGTTCCCGCTCCGCTCGCGCCGCGCTCCTCTTCGTCGGCCTCGTCATCGTCGTCCACCATCTCAAAAACGGCCTCCCGAACGAGGTCGAGGTCGGCGCCCAAAGACGCCAGCACCCGTGCCGCCGTATTGCCGCTCTCCCGCGTCAGCGCCAGCAAAATATGCTCCGTGCCGATATAGTCATGCTCTAAATGATGCGCCTCCTCCACGGAGAACTGCATGACGCGCTTCGCACTCGGCGTGTAATACGGATTGTCAGGCGTCCCTTCCGGCGCAGGCGCGATGCGTCCGACGCGAAGCCTCGCCGATTCAAACTCGACGCCAAGCTCCGAGAGGACGTGCGCCGCGACGCATTCCCTCTCATGCAGGAGCCCCAGCAGGATATGCTCCGGCCCGATATGGCTTTTCCCCCGTTCCAAAGCCTCGTGCTGCGCAAATTTCAGCGCGGCGATGGCGTGAGGCGTAAATTGGTTGTTGTTCATGGTGATTTCTCCTGTCCCGGCGCGCCGCCTGCAAGGATTTCCCGCACGACGGCGGCGCGCTTCCTGTCGATTTCCGTCTGCGAAAGGTTGTCGTTGCCCGCTAAATTCTTCAAATAACTCGGACGGCTAGCAATCAAAAGCTCCGAGAACCGCTCCGCCGTCGCCTCATGCAAAAGGCCGAGATCGAGGCCGAGGCGCACCTTGCTGATGAGCTCCAGCACTTCGCTTTCCCCGAGGGAACGCGCATATTTCAAAACGCCGTAAGAACGCCAGACCGCGTCCTCCAAACGCTCCTTCGAAGTCATCGAGAGCGCCTTGCGCGCCCGACGCTCATTGTCGATAATCTGCGTCGCCGCGTTCATCAGGTTTTCAATAATAGCCTGCTCGGTGAATCCCAGCGTGAGCTGATTGGACACGGCGAAAATATTGCCGACGGTCTCGCTGCCCTCGCCGTACAGCCCGCGCACAGAAAGGCCGAGCTGCTGGGAAATATTGATGATATTGTTGATATTCCGTGTATAGACAAGCCCCGGCAAATGCAGCAGCACCGTCGCCCGAAGGCCCGTGCCGAGATTCGTCGGGCAGCTCGTCAGATAGCCCATTTTCTCGTCGAAGGCGACGTCCTGCGTCTCCTCCACCACATCGTCCACACGAAAAGCCGCGTCCAAAGGCGTCCGAAGGTCGAGCCCCGCCGCCATGCAGTGAATCCGCAGATGGTCGTCCTCGTTCACCAATACGCTGCACTTGCGGTCGTTGCTGATAAACGCGCTGCGATAGGCGGGCTCCTGCGTCAGATTTTTGCTGATGAGCTGCTTTTCCTCCAGCACCTCGCGCTCCATCTGCGTCAGCGCATCCATGCCCACGGCGTCGAATTCCTGCCCCGTGGTCTTCTCGATGCGGCTGAACACCGACGCCGCGCGGTTCTGCGCCTCCGCAAGCTGCTGCCGGTCGGCGCGGTTCGGGAACGGCAGGCGGGCAAAATTCCTCGCGAGGCGCACGCGGCTCGCAAGCACCACGTCCGAAGCCTCGCCTTCGCCGCCGAACCACGGAAGGCGATAGTCGCGATACAAATCACGCACGGCCATGGGCTTCGCCCCCCTTCTCTTCCTCGGCAATCTGCTTTTCCAGCGCGCGAATCTTGTCGCGGTACTCGGCGGCCTTCTCGTAGGCCTCGCCCTGTACCGCCTCCGCCAACTGCTCTTTCAAAAGCGCGATCTCATGGCGCACCACCAGCACGCCGCCCGACCGGCGCGGAATCTTCCCGCTGTGCGTGCTCGATCCGTGAATCCGCTTCAAAAGCGGCGCAAGCTGGGCGCGGAACGTATCATAGCAGACAGAGCAGCCGATTTTCCCCGTGTGGGCAAAATCCCGATACGTCATGCCGCAATTCGGGCAGACCTGTCCGCCGCCCGTCTTGTCCTCCTTTTCCTCCGGCGTCTTGCCAAACAAACCCTTCAGAAAATCGTTGACCGTGAAATTCCGGGCGTCCGCCGGCGGTACAAAATTCTGATACCGCGCCGCGCACGCCTCGCATAGATTCTTATCTATCTTTCCCTCGGGACTGATCTGCGTGAAATGGATGCACGCCTCGTTCCGATGGCAATCATCGCACAGCATATAAAATCCTCCTAAAAAATCAAAGCGGCGGGCGAAGTTATTACAGCACGAAATTACGTAATAACTCCTATCTCCTCACTTTTACGACAACCGTTCCAGCGTCATCAGGAGCGTCCGCAGCAGCCGCACCCGGTCCTCCGGCTCCATCGTCTCATACGCCGCCTGCGCCGTCGTAAGCAAAAGCGCCGCCTCTCGGTTCGTAATCATCTGATGCTTCAAAAGATACGCCACCATCGACTGCACCACGGAAAACTCCGTATCCTCGTCGATTTTCTCCTGCATATCCTGATAGACGAGCTGACGCATCGGCACCTGCGCGATGCGGATGAATCCGCCCAGCCCGCGCCGCGACTCCACGCGAAAGCCCCGCGCCGGCGTGAACCGCGTGGACAGCACATAGCTGATCTGCGAAGGCGCGCAGGAAATCTTGTCCGCGATCTCCGTCCGCCGAAGCTCCACATGCCCGTCTTCCTGCGCCGCCAACTGCCGCAGGATGTAATTCTCAATCAAGTCCGCGATATTGCTCATAACAATCACCTTCAAAAAAATTCATCGCAAAAAGTTGATTGACCATTTGACTTTTCTATATTATATTTGACATTTCGACATTTCGCAAGTCCCTTTTTTGCAAAAACGACGCCGGGCAATAATGCCAAGCGTCGTTTTTCATTGCGCAAGCCTCTCTGTCGGCGTTATTATTTTGATTTTCCTCTCCGCTTCACGTCTTCCTCGATGCGGCTCTTCCAGCCCGCTCCGAGTACAGTCTTGCAGCACCGCACATGGCTGACTGCTTCGCTCATTACGTCGAAATTGAGCGCCGTGCCCTCCTCGTCGCATTCATAAGTTACGGCGCGGTCGGCGTGGATGCCGATATGCCCTGCCGTTTCGATGGCGTCCATATTCGCGCCGAGGAAAAGGAACTCCCAGCCATACTTTTCCTTCTGCCGCTCCACCATCTTCTTGACCTTCGCGTAGGTGTAGCTATGGCTGGCATTCTCCATGCCGTCCGTCGTGATGATGAACAGCGTCTTTTCCGGGCGGTCCTCATCGCGGGCGTACTTGTGGATGTTCCCGATATGATGAATCGCCCCGCCCACGGCATCGAGCAAAGCCGTGCAGCCCCTTACAAAGTATTCTTTTTTCGTCAGCTTTTTCACCGCATCCATCGGCACGCGGTCGTGAATCACCTCGCAGACGTCGTCAAAAAGCACCGTCGAAACGAGCGCTTCGCCTTGTTCTTCCTTCTGTTTTTTCATCATCGAGTTGAACCCGCCGATGGTGTCCGCCTCCAAACCTTCCATCGACCCGCTGCGGTCCAGGATGAACACGATTTCGGTCAAGCCTTGCGCCTTTTTCTTTTCTACTTGACTGCCTTCCTGCTGTTTCCGCGGAGAATCAACACGCTTTTTGTCACGCTTATACATAGAAAACGCCTCCTTGAATTTGGTGATTGTATCGTACCAAATACAGGGAGGCGTATGGTCGCCTAACAGGCGACATTTTACTTCAATTCGTCATAAGATATTTTATACTCGAACAGACGAATCCTGTCGTCTTTCCGCACCTGTTTCATCACTTCTTCCGTAGGTGAATTAAGGCAGATAATCCCATAAGCCTTCTTTCCTTTTGGGACGCGATGTTTTTCAAAATAATCGACGTATTCCTTCGTCTGTTGATAAGCGTCATCATAGCCGCTGTCTTTTTTCAGTTCGATAATGTGGATGTTTCCGTCTTCGTCCTCGCAAAGGATGTCAAGCCGCCAACGCTTTTCGCCATTGCTGCAAGGATACTGCCGCCCGTAAAAATCGCCCTTGCGACGGTAGATTTTGAGCTTCCGCCCGAATACCTCCTGCCCCGCTTCAATCCGCGCCACCAATTCATCTTCAAGAATCCTCTCGCTGCTGAACTGCGCGGGTTCTAATATTGGCGATTCATCGATCTTACCGTCACTATCGTCCTCCAACGACGAAAAATCGCCATTTTCCCAAAGACGGCTTTTAACTTTGCTCATCAAAGATTTGCTGACTTTATATTTCTTTGCGGAAATAAAATCCTTGGCCTCTTGATATTTTCCCAATCGCAAATAGGTACGAACCAAATTATTAGCTGAATAAGGCAAATCCCGATTTTCCGATAAGCATTGCAAAAAAATGTCTTCAGCTTCTTCATAACGCCTCTGCTTATAAAGGCAATAGCCAAGATTATTCAGAGCATCTTCCTCTTCCGAATCGTTCTCCAAGCACTTGCGGTAGAATTCTTCTTCAAGATTATATTCTTTGACCTCGCCATAGCACCATGCCAACCTAAAAAAAACATACGCTTCGCTCAAAAAACTATGTTCCAGTTGCTCGTAACATTGGATGGCATTGTACCAGCGTTTTGTGCCTTCATAGAGTTCTCCCAAAATTTCCTTTGGAATGAGAGCATCTGGATGCGTCTGGAGGAAATCAAGCAGGACATTTTCTTCCTCCTCTTGGGTTTTACAGGCGTAATAAACCTCCATCAAGTCGCAAAGCGCCGCCAAATTTTCTGCATAGCCGTTTTTACGCAACAAATCCGCAATCTTGCGCCAAAAACCCGGATGCGCTTCTTTGAACGCCAAGAAAAACGACTCACGCAAAAGTGTTTCGCTTTGGTCTTCCCACAATCTATTTTCCTTATCTTCTATATATCGTCGCAGATATTTATGCGTATTGGGATAGTCTTTTTTATAAAAATAATATACACTCCAATACCAATCATACGATTCTTTTGGCAGATGTTTTGCATTATCCAAATAAAGCCGTTTCCATCGTGCCTGTTGTTTGTTTCCCTTTTTGGGAAATCTATATTCTGCCCCGCTATAATAGTCCACAAGGTTATCGCATAAATCTCCGCGAAAATACGCCATATCCTTTTCGGGAGCATGGAGCGAATTGATTTTTTCAGCATATTCTTCCAGCGATTCATTGCATTCCGCCCAATATTCATCGATTGTCTTGTTTAGTCGTTCGTAGTCCTCATCGCTATACTCATACTTCATTACAAAAGCTCCTTTCTTCAAGTTCATACTGTGTAGATTCTTATTCCACTTATGGCAATACAATTCTATCACATACAAAACCTGATTTAGTCACCCGATAGGCGACATTTACAAATCAAGATATTCAAACCTCATCTTTTGATCGGTTTCGTTCTTTTTCCACTCGTCGACAGCACGTCGCAAAGCCTCGGTGATTTTCCCGTTTTCTTTCCATACCCGCAAGCGTTTCAGCGTCATCAAACGGCTTCGGATGACCGGGGTGCGAAGGCCGAGGCGCAAAAGGCGAGCCTCCTGCTGAGAATAGCCGGCCAGCTTTTCCAGCATGATTTCATAGGCATGGTTTCCCATCCCCCCAACGAGGACGTTTTGGGGCGCGAGCATGTCCTCGTTTTTGACGTTGGCGAGGAAGAAGTCCGCCATTTCCATGAGGTCTTCTTGATTATCCAGAAATTGGAGCATCGCGTAGTGCTTTCGCCAATCGCTTCGGAACGCGGCCTTGATTTCCTTAGCGCAATCGACGCCAAGCTGCGACGCGAGCCGGAGATTTTCTCCCTGCTCCGCTTTGCAGCGCATATAGTTCAGACAGGAATCCGAGGACAGGACGGCGTCGGCTTCTTGGGCGAGCGTCTGAAACTCCTCGTCCTCTTCTTCCGCATAATGGAGCTGTATGGCGCGGAGTACGCGGTAAATCTCCTCGTTCGGCATGGCGAGGCGCGCCTTGTCGATATAGGCCCGCACAAGCGCTTCTTCCTGCTCGTATGCCCCGATTCCGAGCACGGGGCCGCCGTCGGATTCGATAAGCGCAGCCAGTATCCTGCCGGCCGCAACAAAATCCTCGCCGTTCCTGTCAGCGGCCTGGACGACATTCAATAAGTCGATTTTTTCCGCAACGGTCAGCGCAGAATATTCAGGCATCACGTCGTTGTCGACGCCTTCGCGCAGCAGCCAACGCCTGATTTCTTCCGTCGCCGGCTCCAGTGACGCCACGGCATGGATTCGCCCCCAGCCGCGGGCTTTTTGCGCCATGCGGAAAATTTCTTCGTTTTTGTTTTCCCAGTTATTGACGGCGAAGGTCGCAAACAGTGTGAATTCGTCCGACGCCGCCAATTCGCGGACGGCCTGCCTGACCTCTTCGTCTTTCTCATTCCATATAATTTCCAAAAGCGACAGGGCAAGTTTTACTTCTTCCGTCTCGCGGGCGTAAAACAGCAGGTGACGGGCAAACAGATAGAGATTTGTGGCGTCCAGCTCTTCGCTGTGATCGAGAATCCAATTCTGTGCGGCATCCACATAGGCGAGCATGGAATGGTCCGCATCGGGAAACACCTCGGGCAATGCCATCTTCGCGTGGGCAAAGACATGGGAGGAGGCTCGCCGTAATACCAATATCAGCAGCGACAAATCGGGCGTTTCCAGTCGGTTATGGTAGATGCAGACGCCGTCCCATGCGCCGTCCGCCCATGCGATTCCCTCGGGATCAGGGCTTCGCAGGGAAAATGACGACGGCAATTCGCCGTTCGGCTGTATCGCCGCGTGAATCTTGTCATAGATGGACGGCACTTCGTCCCCCGGTCTATACTCCGCCGTCATTTTTTTCGCCTCCGTTCAATTTGAATTATCATTTTATCCGAGGCAGGGCTGTCCAAAGGCAAACAGCGTTTCATTGATGGTGAAGATGTCGTAATCCTTGCGTTCGATGAAATATTCAACGATGATGTCCGTCTTGTTGCTGTGGGAAATGGCGTAGCCCGCGCGGCCGATAAAATCCTTCGTTTCATCGAGGTTCAGCTCCAGCGCGATCGCCAAGGCCAAAGCGGTGGCTTTGCTCGGCTGGTAATTGGGGTTCTTCCGTATCTTTGCGAAATGCTTGCGGTCAACATTGGCCCGCTTGTATATCTCCGGATCTTTCTTTCCTTTGGCGTCAATAAGCCGCAAAAGCGCTTCGGAAAAGGTGTCGTCCGTTTCCTCCACTAAATCGGAAAGGGCACGCGGCTTTTTCGACGCAACGGATTTGGCTTGCAGTAGGTCAGGAGCGCTTTTCCCTTTTGCCGCGGGCCGGCGCTTGGCGGCCCGTTTCGGTGCCGGCGCGGCCTCGACAGGAAGCGCCTCCATCATCCCTGCACCGCCACATTCCGGCGGCTCATCACACAGAGCAGGGAGTTCCAACGCACTCCTGCGCTGTCTCTGTTCTTCGATGCGGATTTCCTCGTCGAAAAGCTCTTCTAAATAATTCTTATCCAAATAATCCTGCACGTCGTCGAAGAGGGTGCTGGATATTTTGAAGGCCTTGCGGTCAAAGACCACAAGATACACCTGCATTTCATGCTCTGCCAAAAACTCCTTGACGGCCTGCACCGCCGTGGCGATGGCAATCTCCGCCGGACAGCCGAAAACGCCCGCCGAGATCAGCGGGAACGCAATCGATGTACATTTATTCTCTAAAGCGAGTTCCATGGATTTCGTGTAACAATCCGCCAGCTGCTTACGCTGCCCGGTTTTCCCGTCCTGCCAGATCGGTCCCACCGTATGGACGACGTACTTTGCCGGAAGCCGAAAAGCGGGCGTGATGAACGCCGTTCCCGTTGCGATGTCCCCGATTTTCCGACGCGCCGCAATCAGTTCCGGCCCCGCGGCCCGATGAATGGCATAGTCCACGCCGCCGCCCACCTCGGGCGTCGGGTGCGCGCTGTTGACGATCACGTCCACCTTCATGGTCGTAATGTCGTTTCTTACGATTTCCAATGGCATGGCCAAACCCTCCCCTATATACCTTTCATACGACTACATGTGCAGATAGACAAGCGCCGCAATCTGCAATACAAAAATCATCGGGACGCCGTAAATGAATTTCAAATGCCGCGTCTTGTGCCGAAAGAACGTCATCGCCGCCATCGCGCCGACACTGCCGCCGAGAAGCGCCAAAAGCAGCAATATTTTCTCCGGCACGCGCTGCCAGCCCTGTTTCGCACTGAGCTTATCCCAGCCGTAAACGACGATAGCGGAAATATTGACGACAATCAAATAAACTGCCGCTGCGAAATGAATATCTTTCATACGCGTTTACCTCTTTGATGGATTGAATCCCCTGCCTTATGTTCTCTGTTTATTATAATACGGCAAATATCGCTTGCCTATATGGTCAAAGTTAAAAAATAAGGAAACAACGTTTCCGTAAAAAGGCATAGAAAAAGCGCCCTCCGAAAGGAGAGCGCTTTTTGTTAGGCTTGAATTAGCCGAGGATGATGAGAGCGTCGCCAGCCTTAACCGTCTGACCCTCAGAAACGTTGACAGCCTTAACCGTCGCATCAGCGTCAGCAAGGATCTCGTTCTGCATCTTCATAGCCTCGAGCATCATCATGTTCTCGCCAGCCTTAACCTGCTGACCCTCTTTAACGAGGACCTTCAGGATCTTACCAGGCATCGGAGCGTTGATGGCATGCTCGCCAGCGCCAGCAGCCTTAGCAGCCGGAGCCGGAGCAGCGGCCGGAGCCGGAGCCGGGGCAGGAGCAGCGGCCGGAGCCGGAGCAGCAGCGCGCGGAGCGGCAGCTACCGGAGCAGCGGAACCGCCAACCTCTTCGACCTCAACAGCATAGGAACTTCCATTTACAGTAATGTTGAATTTTTTTGCCACTTGGATTCCCTCCAAATTTGTATTTTTTATTTGAACGCCGGCCTAACCGAGCCTTTCGGCACGGTCAGGCTGCGTCGTCCACAATGATACACTGCTCTTCCGCATCTCGCGGAAAAAGTTCGCCGATTAAAGCGGAATGTTGCCGTGCTTCTTCGCCGGGCCGACTTCGCGCTTCGTAGCCAGCATGTTCAGGGACTGGATGATGCGCGGACGAGTCTCTTTCGGCTCGATGACATAGTCGACATAGCCGCGCTCCGCAGCCTTGTACGGAGTAGCAAACTCGGCGACATAGTCCGCAGTCTTCTGCTCCTTGTCCGGATCCTTGCGGAAGATGATGTTCGCAGCGCCCGCCGGGCCCATAACCGCGATCTCGGAGGACGGCCAAGCGATGACCTGATCCGCGCCGACTTCGCGGGAGCACATGGCGATGTAGGATCCGCCGTAGGACTTGCGAAGGATGACCGTGATCTTGGGAACCGTCGCCTCGGAATACGCATAGAGCATCTTCGCGCCGTGGCGGATAATGCCCTTGTACTCCTGATCCGTGCCCGGCAGGAAGCCCGGGACGTCGACGAGGTTCAGCAGAGGAATGTTGAACGCGTCGCAGAAGCGGATGAAGCGCGAGCTCTTGTCGGAAGCGTCGACGTCGAGGCAGCCCGCCATGACGTTCGGCTGGTTCGCGATGATGCCGACCGTGCGGCCATCGAAGCGCGCAAAGCAGGTGATGATGTTCTTCGCGAAATGCTCATGCACTTCGTAGAACTCGCCGTTGTCGGCGATCATCTTGATGACGTCCTTCATGTTGTACGGAGCATTCGGGTTGTCCGGAATAATCGTGTTCAAGCCTTCGTCCATACGGAGCGGGCTGTCGCCGGTCTCAACAAGCGGGGTCTCCTCCATGTTGTTGCTCGGCAAGAAGGAAAGCAGATAACGGATCTGCTTGATGCAGTCCTCATCGTTCTCAGCCGCGAAGTGCGCAACGCCGGAAACCGTGTTGTGCGTCATAGCGCCGCCGAGCTGCTCAGCCGTGATCTCCTCGCCCGTAACCGTCTTGATAACGGCCGGACCGGTGATGAACATCTGGCTCGTGTTCTTGACCATGTAAATGAAGTCGGTGATCGCCGGGGAATACACCGCGCCGCCGGCCGACGGGCCCATGATGGCCGAAATCTGCGGGACAACGCCCGAAGCAGCCGTGTTGCGGAAGAAGATTCCGCCGTAGCCGGACAGCGCGTCAACAGCTTCCTGGATACGGGCTCCGCCGGAGTCGTTCAGACCGATGCACGGAGCGCCCATCTTCATGGCGAGATCCTGGACTTTCCAAATCTTGTGCGCGTGCTTCTCACCGAGGGAACCGCCCTCAACGGTGAAGTCCTGCGCGAACGCGTAAACGAGACGGCCGTCGACCGTACCGTAGCCGCAGACAACGCCTTCGCCCGGGAGCTCTTTCTTGTCCTGGCCGAAGTTCACGCAGCGGTGGTGAACGAGAGCATCGAGTTCAACGAAGGTACCTTCGTCAAACAGCAGATCCAGACGCTCGTGAGCAGTCAGCTTGCCTTTGCTGTGCTGCTTCTCGATGGCCTTCTCGCCGCCGCCCATGCGGACGTGCTCGATTTTCTCCTTCGCCTGTTTGATTCTTTCCTGAACAGTAGCCATATTCTACCTCCTAAAGGGTATTATATTTGGATATTTCGATTACCCATGCTCTATTTTGCACGATAATCCGATTTTTTGCAAGCATTTTCTGAAAAAGATTTGAAAAAACTTACAGAAAAATGAATTCCAAGAACCAATCATACCCCATAACGGTTTTCCGGTATGGGGCATGATCGAGCTTTATGCAGTTTTCGTCACGGATTGCGCGTTTTTGAAAGCTTGCCGCTCTTTACCGACAAAGCCGTTCATCGCGCAACGCCTCAATAAGCCTCACGCTTGTCGCGGAGTTCGCAGATTTCGAGCAGGATGCCGCCCGTGGATTTCGGGTGGATGAACGCAATGTCCGCTCCGCCGGCGCCGCGGCGAGCCTTCTTGTCGATCATCTTAACGCCCTTCTCCTGGAGCTCTTCGATAGCGGCGTCGATGTTGTCAACGCGCAGCGCGACGTGCTGAATGCCGCCCTTACCGCCGTTGCCTTCCATCCACTTCGCAATCGGGCTGTCCGGAGCCGTCGCGACGAGCAGCTCAACCTGGCTGCCGTTCCACATCGGATGGAACACCGTCGTAACCTTCTGCTCAGCAACCGTCTCTTTGCCGCTGCAGGGAACGCCCATGCACTCAGCCCAGAACTTGCTGCCCTCATCGAGATCGGCACAGGCCACGCCAAGATGGTCTACGCCAAGAACGTGAAACTTACTCATGTGAAAACCTCCCATTTTGTTTTTATTTTTGGAACAGCCACAAGCGCAAGGCTGTATGGCCATTTTCCATCCACGGTGTTTTCTCATTTCAGCATACTCTCCATAACACCATTGACTACAGTATAAGGATCCGTCTTGCGTGCCTTGATGTCCTCGACGAACTTGTCGATCTTGCCGCTGTCCACCAATTTATGGCGCACATACTGGCCAATCTTGGCATCCAAGAGATCCAGCATCTCATTTTTCGCACGCTCCGTGCGACGTACAGTCAACTGCCCGTTTGCTTCGATGTGTTCCCGATGTTTATGGAACGTATCGACAACTTCCGTTATGCCGATATTCTGGTTCGCAACGGCTTTAAGAATCGGCGGACGCCAATCCTTCATCACGCCATCCAGATCAAGCATCATGTTGAGCTCGGTCTGAAGCTTGTCAGCCCCGTCGTGGTCGGCCTTGTTGATCGTGAAGATATCGCCGATTTCCAAAATACCGGCCTTGATGGCCTGAATATCGTCGCCCATTCCGGGAATCAAGACAACCATCGTCGTGTCCGCCGCTTTTACGATGTCGACTTCGGACTGACCTACGCCGACCGTCTCAACGAAAATAACGTCCACGCCGAAAGCGTCCATGACCTTGACGGCGTCTGCCGTCTTATGCGAAAGTCCTCCAAGGCTGCCGCGGGTACCCATGCTGCGAATGAAAACGCCTTCATCCATAGCCAGGTCATTCATACGAATGCGGTCACCGAGAATCGCACCGCCGGAGAACGGGCTGGTCGGGTCAATTGCTATAATGCCAACAGTCTTTCCGCGCGAACGGAATTCCTTTGCCAGCTTATCGGTAAGCGTGCTCTTGCCCGCGCCCGGAGGCCCCGTGATGCCAAGGACATACGCGTTGCCCGTATGCGGGTAAAGTTGTTGCATGATTTCAGTCGCATTCTCACGCTCATTCTCGATAGCCGTAATAGCCTTCGCAAGCGCAAGACGGTTACCCTTCAGGACTTCATCAGCTATGTTCTCCATAATTTGCACCACCTTTGGCAGTATAAAGGTTTGCCCTCCATGAAAATACTTTCAAAGAGGGCAATCCTTAACAGCTCAAATTATTTTACATTCGCCTTGATGAAGTCGACAATAGCCGTCGTCGGGGTGCCCGGTGTGAAGACCTCAGCGATGCCAGCCTGCTTCAGAGCCGGGATATCGCCTTCGGGAATAACGCCGCCGCCGATGATCAGGGTGTCCTTCATGCCCTTCTCACGAACGAGGTTGACAACCTTCGGGAAGAGATGCGGATGCGCACCGGAAAGGATGCTCATCGCAACAACATTGACGTCCTCATCGGCAGCCGCCTGGGCGATCTGCTCCGGGGTCTGGCGGAGGCCCGTATAGATGACCTCAAAACCGGCATCGCGCAGTGCGCGAGCAACGACCTTAGCACCACGATCATGACCATCCAGACCGGGCTTAGCAACTAAAACTCTGATTTTATCCATTATTTTATTCCCTCCAACTTAGATTCAGCTTCGTACGCGAACGTTCCGCGCACTCGGCATTTGCAAAAACTCGAGTTCCGAGAAACCGGCCTGTGAATTACAGGCTGACATGAGCCTCATAGAGACCGAAGACTTCGCGCATGACGTTGCAGATCTCGCCGAGCGTAGCATACGTCTTGACAGCCTTCAGGATATGCGGCATGAGGTTCTCACTCTCGTCCTTCTTGCAAGCTTCCTTCAGCTCTGCAAGCGCAGCCTTGACAGCCTCGTTGTCGCGGCCCTTGGTCATCTTGTTGATCGGCTTGCCGGCCTTCAGGTCAGCCAGCTTCTTGCACTGCTCAATGCCGACGGAAGCATCGACTTTCAAGAGGCCCTTCGGCGGCTCTTCTTCCATCGTGTACTCGTTGACGCCAACGATGATGCGGCGCTTGTTCTCGACATCCATCTGCCACTTGTAGGCCGAATCCTGGATTTCCTTCTGGATGTAGCCCTTCTCGATAGCGGCAACGGCACCGCCGAGCTCGTCGATCTTCTTGATGTAATCCCAAGCTTCCTTCTCGATACGGTCGGTCATAGCCTCTACATAGTAGGAGCCAGCCAGCGGATCGATAACATCGGCCAGGCCGCTCTCGTTCGCGACAATCTGCTGCGTACGAAGAGCAATCGTGACGGATTCCTGCGTCGGCAGAGCCAGCGCCTCGTCACGGGAATTCGTGTGGAGGGACTGCGTGCCGCCCATGACAGCCGCTGCCGTCTGGAGAGCAACGCGGATGATATTGTTGTTCGGCTGCTGCGCCGTCAGCATCGAGCCGGCAGTCTGGGTATGAACGCGGAGCATCATGGACTTCGGCTTCTTCGCACCGAAGCGCTCCTTCATGACCTTCGCCCAGACGCGGCGGGAAGCGCGGAACTTCGCAACCTCTTCGAGAACGTTGTTATGCGCGTTCCAGAAGAAGGACAGACGGCCCGCGAAATCGTCGACGTCCATGCCGGCCTTGATGGCGGCATCAACGTAAGCGATACCATCGGCGATCGTGAACGCGATTTCCTGCGAAGCGGTGGAACCAGCCTCACGGATATGGTAACCGGAAATCGAAATCGTATTCCACTTCGGAACGTTCTTCGAGCAATACTCAAAGATGTTCGTGATGATACGCATGGACGGCTTCGGCGGGAAGATGTACGTGCCGCGGGCAGCATACTCTTTCAGGATATCGTTCTGAATCGTGCCGCGCAGCTGGTCAGCCGGAACGCCCTGCTCCTCGGCGACAGCGATGTACATGGCAAGCAGGACGGACGCCGGGGCGTTGATCGTCATCGAGGTCGAAACCTTGCCGAGGTCGATCTGGTCGAACAGAACTTCCATATCGGCGAGGGAGTCGATGGCAACGCCGACCTTGCCGACTTCGCCTTCGGAAATCGGATCATCGGAGTCATAACCAATCTGCGTCGGAAGATCGAAAGCGCAGGAAAGACCCGTGCCGCCGTTCGCAATCAGATAGCGATAACGCTCGTTGGAAGCTTTCGCCGTCGAGAAGCCGGCATACATACGCATCGTCCAGAAACGGCCGCGATACATGGTCGGCTGAACGCCGCGGGTGAACGGATACTGGCCGGGGAAGCCGATCTCATCGGTGTAGGCCTCAACGCCCTTGACATCCAGCGGCGTGTAGAGGCGCTGCTCCGGCAGATGCTTGCGCTCCGGAGTCTTCTCGATAGCTTTCGCTACGGCAGCTTCGTACTTTTCGAGTTCAGCTTTGATCTTTTCATTGCTCATAATGGGTTTACCCTCCTATTTTTATTTGTTCGCCAATAACGTCTGATGAATTATCTACGAGGCCGCGCCTCTTATTTAACCTTCATCGAGCCGGTCTCGGCGAGCCTTACGTGGAACGACAGGGCTTCCTTAAGAATATGCGGCGTATGCGCGACGCCTTTCTCCATGGTCGCCTTGAGTGCGCGATCGTAGTAGTCCTGCAGAAGCGGACGATACTCGGGGTTCGCGCAGTTGTTGATGATAAGTTTCGCGCGCTCGCGCGGGCAAACGCCGCGGAGATCCGCAACGCCCTGCTCGGTGACAATGGCATCCACAACCTGCTGGCCATGGTCGACGTGCGAAACCATCGGGACAATCGAGGAGATGTCGCCGTTCTTCGCCGTGGACTGGGTCAGGAAGATGGTCAGATAACCGTTGCGGGCAAAGTCGCCCGAACCGCCGATACCGTTCATCATACGGGTACCGTTGACAAGAGTCGAGTTGATGTTGCCGTAAATGTCGGCCTCGATCGCCGTGTTCATCGCGATGACGCCAAGGCGACGAACGACTTCCGGGTTGTTGGAGATTTCCTCCGGACGAAGCATGATCTTTTTCTTGTACTTCTCGATGTTCTCGTAGAAGCGCTTCTGTCCATCCGGAGACGGAGTGAGCGAAGTGCCGGACGCGAAGTCGAGCTTGCCGGCGTCGATCATGTCGAAGATGCCGTCCTGGATAACCTCGGTGTAAACCGTCAGGTGCTCATACTTCGAATTGACGAAACCGGAGAGAGCCGCGTTCGCGACGTTGCCGACGCCGGACTGGAGCGGCAGCAGGTTCTGAGGCATACGGCCTGCCTTGACCTCGCCATCCAGGAAGTCGATGAGGTTGCCCGCCATCTTCTTCGCGACGTCGTCCACCGCTGCCAGCGGACGAACCTTATCGGTGACGTCCGACGGAACGATGAATTTGATTTTCGCCGGATCGCACGGAATGAACGGCGTGCCGATGCGAGTGTCGGGCCGAACCACCGGGATCGGGAGACGATACGGAGGATCCAGAGGAACGTAGATATCGTGCATTCCCTCAAGAGCCAACGGCTGGGAGGTATTGACCTCAACGATGACAACATCCGCAGTCTGGACATAGGACGGAGCATTACCGACGGAAGTCGTCGGAATGATGTTGCCCTCTTCCGTAATCGCGGCGGCCTCGACGATGGCAACGTCAATCTTGTTACCCTTCATGAAGCCATAGCGGGCCATCTGCGCCGAAGCGCTCAAATCGAGATCGCAGTACGAAATCTCGCCCGTGTTGATCGCCTTCTGTATGTCCTTGTTCGTCTGGTAAGGCATACGGAAATCGATGCCCTTGACCGCTGCCAATTCGCCGTCAAGCTCAGGGCCTACAGAAGCGCCGGTCCAAAGATTGATTTTGAACGGTGTCTTCTTCATGCGCTCAGCCAAAGCGTGCGGTACAGCCTTCGGATAACCGGACGGCGTAAAGCCGCTCGTACCGATGCTCATTCCCGGCTTGATAAACTCGGCGGCCTCTTCGGCCGTTACGATCTTATCCTGCAGAGCCTTGTTCCGAACGCGATCAAGAATGTCGTTCTTTCCAACCATTAAAAAACCTCCTTTAATTTACGGCCTAAAATGGCCGTTATTTTGACGCCTGGATGGCTGACTTTTTTCGCCGCGACCCGATTACTCGCATCCGTCAGGCCGCTTCGGAAAAAGTTGTTCCAGCCCTCACGGGCGTCAATTTCTTCCGTGTATTAGTGTAACACTCCGGGGGCTCATAGTCAAGTAAAACAGCCGACTTTCCTTCGTATTTTTTGACAATTCCCGCAATGCGGACACCTGTATTTTCCCGAAAGTCTATCTCCCATATATGGACATTTTTTATTTTTTTGTGAACGAAAAAGCACAATATATCGAAATTCAAGAAAACGGGAAAACGAGCAAATTTTGCCTCGTTTTCCCGTTGACATGCAAGCATTTCGCCGCCGCTTATAGGCCTTTACTCCTCCGTTTTTTGTTTTCTGGAACTCTCCGGCAGGGTTCCGCGCGCGGCCATAGCCAGCGCACAGCCCATCCACAGGAGCATGGAGGAGGGAATATTGAACAGGACGTTGTCCGAAATGCCGCCCAAAGCCACCGTGACAAGAGCCAGCCCGCAGCCCAGCTCGAACCGGCGTACGAGGAAGCTTTCCTCCGTTCCCGACGAGCGGAAGGCGGTGAACATCGTGCCGAAGAAATACCAAAAGTACGCGGCCGCGCCGATGACGCCGATCTCCGCCGCGTAGTGCAGATAGAGATTATGCGCGTGGAACATCTCCGTCGCAGCGTTGTTGATGTAGAAATCGTATTCCGGATAGACTTTCAGGAACGATCCCCATCCGATGCCCAGCAGCGGATGATCCATGATCATGGCGACGCTGCTTTCCCAAAGCGCCAGCCGCATTTCCATGGACGTGTCCATCTTGGTGAACACGGACATGAGCCGATCCGCCAGGACGGGGTCGGCGACCAGCAGCGCCGCGCCGACGGCAGTACAGACCAGCAAGATGCGCCGGTCTTTCAGCGCCCCGTAACATGCCAGCGTCAGCATGACCGCGAAGCACGCGCCGCGCGCGTAGGTCAGCGCCAGGCAGCCCAAAAGCGTCAAAAGGGCGACGCCGTATTTCCGCCGCCCGCCGGAGTCCTCTTCCGTCATGAAAAAGGCGAAGACCACGGCGATCACTTCGCCTAAATAACCGGCGAAAATATTGGGGTTTTTCCACGTGGAGAATATTCGCTTTTTCAGCTCGGGGAACGCCTCGCCGTCCACCCATTTCGTGTCGGCGGCGTTCATGTCCCAGCCGAAAGCCAGCTGGCAGAAGCCGTACAGCACGCAGCAGAACGCCGAATACCCCAGCGACTTCAGGACGCCCCGCAGATGCTTTTCCGTGCGGAGCGTCTGCCCCGCCAAAAGATAGGTGAAGACATAGGAGCCGACAAGGACGTAATAATTGTAGAAACTGGCCATCCGATCCGGCGCCACGAGGACGGACGCGCCGCCGATCACGACGAAAAAGATGATCGGTACATCGTAGGGCAGCCTGCGAAAATGAAATTCCGGGTCGCGCATCCAGCGCCAGAACAAAAACGCGACGCCGAGAGCCAGCGCGCCGGAAGCAATCCACGGATTGAGCGCGATGAAGAACGCTTCCAGCCGAAGCGCGAAATAGCAGCGGTTTTCCAACGTCCGCTGACGGCTGTGCAGTTTTTTCCTTTCAATGCTGCTCATCGTTTCCGACGAAGACATTTCTTCAAACCTCCTTTCCCGCTTGCAGCCGCGCCCGCAGCTCGCCGATCAGATAGAGCGATCCCGTGCAGCAGAGGAGCTTTCCCTCCGCCGCCTGTTTCGCACGCGTCAGCGCACGGTCCCGATCCGGTTCCACCTCCGCCTGCCGCACGCGCTTCCGCACCGACTGCAAGAGCCGCTCCGCCGCTTCCGCCCGACCCGAATCCGGCTGCGTAACGAAGACGACGTCCTCCGGTCGAAGCAGTATATCGAGCATATCGTCAATCGCCTTGTCATGGAGTATGCCAAGCAGGAACACGCGCGGCTCAGCCGGGAAAACCGCGTCGAGTGCCTCCCGGAGCGATTTCATGCCCGCCGGGTTGTGGGCGCCGTCCACGACGATTTTCTGCCCGCCTGCGTCCATGCGCTCAAAACGACCCGGCCACGCCGTCCGTGAAAACGCTTCCGCTGCCTTCACCATCGAAATCCGTATGTCCTTTTGCGCCAAAACGCCCATCAGCGCCGCCGCCACCGCGCTGTTTTCCGTCTGATACGGCGCGGCAAAGGAAATCCCGTACTGCCAATCCGAAAGCGAAAGCGACGGCGCGTCGAGAGAGAGCTTTTGTCCTTCCGTCGTTCTTAAACAGGACCGCAGATAAAAATCCTCGCCCATCACATAAAGCGGCGCATTTTTCTCCCGTGCCGTCCGGCGAATCACGTCGAGCGGCGTCCCCTTGGCCGCCGTTACTACGGGCACGTTTTCCTTGATGATCCCCGCCTTGTGCTCCGCGACGCCTTCCAGCGTTCCGCCGCAGACGTCTGCATGCTCCAGCGTCACGTTCGTGATCGCCGTCGCCGCAGGCGTGATGATATTCGTAGAATCCAGAAGACCGCCCAAACCGACCTCGATGACCGCATAATCCGCCTTTTGCTCGGCAAAATACAGGAACGCCGCCGCCGTCAGCACCTCGAACTGCGTCGGGCTCTCCTCGCCTTCCGCAATCATTCGCTCCGCCGCGTCCCGTGTCCGAGACAGCATTCGAGCGAAATCTTCGTCGGAAATCTTCGCGCCGTCCACACACATTCTTTCATTATAAGAAACAAGATGCGGCGACGTGAAAAGACCGGTCCGAAGCCCCGACGCCGAGAGCGCCGCCGCCGCCAGCGCGGAAACGGAGCCCTTGCCGTTGGTGCCGGTTATATGGACCGTCTTGTATGCGTCCTGCGGATTGCCCAAAAGCTCCGCCAGCCGACAGATGCGGGACAATCCCAGCCGCATGCCGAAGGTGTTCAGCGACGCAAGATAATCCAATGATTGTTGGTATGTCATGCAAACCTCATCACTCATACTTGCCTTCCCCTCGATGGAAGGCAAGAAACACATCACAGCGCCGCCAAATGACGCAAACGCTCGGCCATGACCGCACGCTTTTCCTCGTAATCCTTCTGCTTCGCCCGCTCCTTTTCCACGACCTCGGCAGGCGCTTTCGCCGTGAAGCTCTCGTTGGACAGCTTCTTTTTCGCGCGCTCGATTTCCCGGTCAAGGTTTTCCAATTCCTTCGTCAGACGCTGGGTTTCTTTTTCAACGTCGATCAGGCCCTTCAGAGGCAGATAAACGCCGACGCCGCCAACGGCCGCCGTCATGGCGTTCTCCGGTTTCGCCGCGTCCGCGTCGCAAAGCGTCAGCGGTTCCGTATCCGCGAGCCCGCTGAGGTATCCTGCATGCGCCGCAAAAACCTTGCGGAGACCCGCGTCCGCGATATGGAGAATTGCCTCACTCTTCTTGCCCGGCTGCGCGCCCGCCTCGGCGCGCATATTGCGGATGGCCTTGATCGTTTCCATGATGGCCGTCATGGCAGTTTCCGCCGCCTCGTCGAGTTTTCCTTCCTCGCCCGCCGGCCACGCTGAAACCATCACGCTCTTGCCCTCATGCGGCACGCGCTGCCAGATTTCCTCGGTGATGAACGGCATGAACGGGTGCAGCAGACGAAGGGTATGCTCCAGCACATACCCCAGCACATACTGCGCCGTCCGGCGCGGGCGCTCGGTTTCCTTATCGTAAAGGCGCGGCTTCGCCAACTCGATATACCAGTCGCAAAGCTCGCTCCAAATGAACTCGTAAATCGCGCGGGCTGCTTCGCCCAGCTCGAACTTCTCGAGATTCTCGGTGACGCCCGCCGCCGTTTTCGCATAGCGCGAAAGGATCCAGCGGTCGGACAGCTCGAAATCGTCCTGCGTCGGCACAAAGTTCTTGTCGAATCCTTCAAGATTCATCAGCATGAAACGCGACGCGTTCCAAAGCTTGTTCGCGAAATTGCGCGCAGACTCCACCCGTTCCCAATAGAAGCGCATGTCGTTGCCCGGCGTGTTGCCCGTCACCAGCATGAAGCGCAGCGTGTCCGCGCCGTACTTGTCGATGACCTCCACCGGGTCGATGCCGTTGCCAAGAGATTTCGACATTTTCCGTCCCTGGCTGTCCCGGACGAGGCCGTGGATAAACACATGGCGGAACGGGATATCCTTGCCGAATTTCAGCCCCTGCATGACCATGCGGGCCACCCAGAAGAAGATGATATCGTATCCCGTCACCAGCACGCTGGTCGGATAGAAATGACGGAGTTCTTCCGTGTCCTCGGGCCAGCCCATCGTCTCGAAGGGCCAGAGCCCGGAGCTGAACCAGGTGTCCAGCACGTCCTCGTCCTGACGGATATTCTTGCTGCCGCACTTCGGGCAAACCGAGATGTCCTCGCGGGAAGCCGACGCCTCGCCGCAGTCGTCGCAGTACCAGACCGGAATCCGGTGGCCCCACCAAAGCTGGCGGGAAATACACCAGTCGCGGATGTTTTCAAGCCAGCCCGTGTAAATTTTCGCGAAGCGCTCCGGCACGAACCTGATGCGCCCGTCGTTCACCGCCTCGATGGCGGGTTTCGCCAGCGACTCCATCTTCACGAACCACTGCTTCGACACCAGCGGCTCCACCGTCGTATGGCAGCGGGAGCAATGGCCCACCGCGTGCTCGTGGTTCTCGGTCTTCACAAGGACGCCCGTCTCTTCCAGTTCTTTCACGAGCTGCTTGCGGCACTCGTAACGGTCGAGGCCCGCGTATTTTCCCGCGCCCTCGCCCATGGTGCCGTCGTTCTCGATGACTTTGACCTGCTCCAGATTATGCCGGTTGCCCATCTCGAAGTCGTTCGGGTCGTGAGCCGGCGTCACCTTCACCGCGCCGGTGCCGAACTTCGGATCAACGTACTCGTCGGCGAACAGCGGAATCCGACGCCCCACCACGGGCAGGATCAGCGTCTTGCCGATCAGATGCTTGTATCGCTCATCGTCAGGATGCACCGCCACGCCCGTATCGCCGAACATCGTCTCCGGGCGCGTCGTAGCGATCTCGACCTTCTCGTCCGAGCCTTCCACCGGGTAGACGAGATGCCAGAGATGGCCCTGCTCCGTCTCGTGCTCGACTTCGAGATCGGACAGCGCCGTATTGCAGCGCGGGCACCAATTCGTAATCCGCATGCCCTGATAGATCAGCCCCTCTTCGTAGAGGCTGACGAACACCTCGCGCACCGCCCGCGAGCAGCCCTCGTCCATCGTGAAGCGCTCCCGGTCCCAGTCAAGGGACGAGCCGAGGGAACGGAGCTGCGACATGATGCGGCTGCCGTATTTTTCCTTCCATGCCCAGACGCGCTCCAGGAATTTCTCACGGCCGAGGTCGTACCGGGAAAGCCCTTCCTCCCGCAGCGACTCCTCCACCTTCGCCTGCGTCGCGATGCCCGCGTGATCGCAGCCCGGCATCCAGAGCGTATTATAGCCCTGCATCCGGCGCCAGCGAATCAGAATATCCTGCAGCGTGTTGTCCATTGCGTGGCCCATGTGGAGCTGGCCCGTCACATTCGGCGGCGGAATCACGATCGAGAACGGCTTCTTGTCCTTCTCCACCTCCGCGTGGAAAAACCCGCTCGTCTCCCAAAACTCGTACCATTTCTTCTCAAACAGCTTCGGATCGTACACCTTCGGAATCATGTTCTCCGACATTCTGAAACCCTCCCAAAAACAAATAAAGCTCTTTCATCCCGAAGGACGAAAGAGCGATCTTCCGTGGTACCACCTAACTTCCCGCACCGCAAAAATGCAAGCACGGCTCAAAACATAACGCCGTTTCCGCGATCCGGCTCAAAAGCGACCTTCCCCGGCACGACGCAAGGTTTTCCCAGCCAATGAAACCTCTCTCTATACCGCCGCCCGCCGCGTACTCCTCTTCCTCATCGCCGACAGTCTCTATAATGTAGCGTATTTTAGCATACCCAAAAAGATTTTGCAACCAGAAGCGCAAGCACAATATTTTTTCATTATCTTTTCAGGTTATGTTCGATTGTTCCACGTGAAACATTTTCAAAAATTATTTTCCCCGCGCAAAAACGCCGGCAAGCAGGACGCTTGCCGACGTTTTTACTTCGCAATGCGTCACGGCTGCCCTTCCAGCGGGTCGGGCCCATACTGATTCGGGCCGGCAGTGCCTTTGGCGAGCAGCAAATATAAGCTGAACAGCACGTTGACGAGAGGAACGAAATTTCCGACGATCCACCAGGTGGGACGATCGAGATCATGGAGACGGCGAACAGCCAGCATCAGCCCAGGAATCGCGCCCGCAATTCCAATCAGGGTTCCCATAGTTCCAATCGTCGATTCGCTCATTCCGGCCACGGCAAAGACAATCCCGAGCACTGCCGCCGCCAAGGTGACGGCCACGACAAGCGCCAATGCCCGCATGATGTACCGCTTGCGGTTCAAACGATTGTCATAACGAAAGAACATCTCCTTGATGCCTTCGTCCGGAACATAACGCTCTCCATTGAACGCCTGAGCGCCCATCATGCCCATACCATAGGCGGCGTTCGCCCCGCCCTGTCCGGGGAATCCCCCGTAGGGCTGCTGTCCGGGATTTTGCCCCGGCGCGTTCTGTCGCATCGCCGGCTGCGGCTGTCCCTGTGCCGCCCGCGGCGCCGGCGGATTATTCATCTCCTGCGGCTCTTGCCGCGGTTTTTCCTCCGGTTTTTCTTCCGGTTTTTCCTGCGCCTGCGGCGCGTCCATCACCTGCGCCCCGCAGGATGGACAAAATTTTCCGGCTCCGTCCAACGGCGACCCGCAATTCGCACAAAACTTGGCCATTGTAAAATTCCCCCTTTGGTTCGAGTCTGACTTTTCTTTTATATTTTACTTTGTCTTTCCAAGAATGGCAATCATTTCTCCTGAAATGAGGAAAATAGTTACATTTGCAAAGAAGGATTATTTGCCCTCAGAGAGAATATACTCATCAAAGAGAAATGTTTATCTGCAATGTACATCCCCTAAAAAGTATCACGAAACATCCGGCAGCAGCCCCCGAAGATTGCGGCGCGGTTGCCTTCAATCCCCAAAACAGGAGGGTATGAATATGATTTGCACGAATTGCGGAAACCAAATGAATGACAATGCGCGCTTCTGTCCATTCTGTGGCGCCGAGGCAAACGGAGCTCCCCCGCCGCAAACGACGCAGCCGCAGCCAACGGACACGCCGCCCGAAGTTGAGGCGCAAGCACCGGCCATGCCGGGGACGGCTGACTACGCTTTGCCGCCGGGCGTCGAGCGCACCGACGACGGGATTCTTTTCTGGACTTACTCCCAAAGCCTTTGGAGCAATCCTACCATCCTCTATACCGTCCTGAAGGTCATGCTGATTGTCGTCCTGCTCGTCACGCTTTTCATCGGGGGACTCGCCATCATGGACGGCAGCTTCGATGCAGGAGAGATACTGCTTATTGGCGTCGGACTCGCTTTGGGATTCTCGATACTTTCATTCCTTGGCTACGCTGTCTTCGCCGCCATAAGCGGCGGAAAATACAACATGTTGTTCATCATGGATGATGACTGCATCATGCACGCGGTAATGCCGAAAGAAAAGAAGCAGGGCGATCGCATCAACGACGCGGCCCTCATCGTCGGCGCGCTTACGGGCAATCCGACTTTGGCAGGCATGGGCATGGCGAACTCCGGGCGCAACTCAATGGTGTCGAATTTCGCCGACGTCAAAAGCATCGTACAGGATCGTTCCCACGACCTGATCAAGGTCCGCGCCGGCCTCGAGTTCAACCAGATTTACGCCTCCCCCGCCCAATACGATTTTGTACTGTCCTTTGTCGCAAACCATTGCCCCGGCGTACGGGTGGAATAGGAGCCATTCCCATGACGAAACGCTGTATTCTCCGCGTCCTCTCCGCGCTCCTGCTTACTTTTTCCTTCGGCACGGCAGCCTTTGCTTCCGTTCCTGCCGTCAATCGCTTCGCGGAAGGCGTCGCCGCCGTCCAAGGGGTTTGGTATGATCTGGACGGCAACGAAGCTTTTTACGTCGCGGGAACGTCTTTCGACGGACGGACCATCCGCAGCGTGACCAGCTACGGCGGCAGCGCCGAGGCCTGCAACGCAGATTTTGGTCTCGAAGGAGAAAACGGGGAAAATCTTTCCTATGTAAATATCACATGGACCGCCGACCGGCGCTTTCTCCTCCTAAATGGCAGGTACTACCGAAGCACGAAGGAGCCGCTATATTTCGAGTCGGCACAGGGCGTGTTCCTCGGCATGAAAACAGAGGACGCCCTGACGCTCTTGGGCGAACCTGCGGAGCACACCAAGAACGGGTGGTTCATCTATCCCGGCATGACAATAAACACTTCCGGCGGCATGGTGATCGCCATTTTTCTGCCCAGCGGCGGGGCGCGACTCGACGGAAGCGGGCTGGGCGCCGACGACACGCCGGAGGATTTTGCGGCGGCTTACGGCTTTCCCGAAGGATGGGACGGACAGAACAGCATGGAAATCGGAAACTGCAAAGAATATTTGCAGAGAAAAGACGGCAGAATCATTTTATCGCTCTTCAAAAAATAGCGCTTTGTTTTTCAAAAGGACATATTGCAGGCAAGGAGTTGAACGAAAATGAGATGGCACGGTTCCCTTCCAAAAACGCTCCTCGTCGTTTCCCTGTTCCTGCTGATCACACTCGTGTACGCGACGGGGGCAACGGGAAACAATCATGCCTTTGCCGCGAATTCCACCCATAAGGTCACGGACGTCACCGGGACAGTCACAAGAGTCGAATTGACGAATGTGGATTTACAGGCTTATTCAAAGTATAACGCAGATATCCAAGCCATCAGCAAGAATCTGTTGCCTATATCTTCAATCTCAGGGAATGAATCATCCTCTCCCAAAGAAATGGACAAGGATGTATATAACAAAAGAGCCGTCAGGTTCCTGGCAAAGGCCAGTCCCGGGTCGACCATCTCGATTCGGATTCAACCTGAATCCAAGCTCGAAAATTACGTTTCTACTTCTTTGTTTATGAATAGGCCTTATAAAATCGAAGGCAGTCAATTTGATTTGCGGGTAAAGTCTCAAGGAGGCTTGCTGTCACAAGGACTGAAAAATGTTAAAACGAGAAGTTATATCGTACCTCAAGGCGCCGACTTTATCTATGTTTGTTGGTTTCATGATTACGGAGAGCCTAATCGTCCATACTGGGCAGGCACAGTTTCTTATAAAGATGCTCTGAAAGTTGAATATTATATCTTTACCTCTGATGAGGCCTTTAAAAAAGCGTACAAGATATGGACGGGGAAAAATCCCAGCGGCTCTGTCGGCTCTTCTTCTTCATCGAATAAAGAGTCGGCAAGGAACAGCGCGGGCAACAAAGAAAGCGATGAGGATTCCGGCGATTACGGCACCATCGTCGTGATCGGCGGCGGCCTTGCAGCGGCGGGCGCTATTGGGTTCGGCGCATTCAAGCTGTTCGGCGGAGGAGGAGGAGCGAAGGGCGCCGCCGGTGCGAATCCGCAATATCCGCAGGAACCGGAAAGCTTTGTCTATACCGACCCCGCCACGGGCGCTCAAACCTTGTACGAAAGAGATCCTAATACAGGGGAATGGTTCAACCCGACCACGGGCGCCATCACCGATATGAGCAAGTTGGAAGAATATACGAGGCAGCGCGCGGCGGATCGGAGATGGATGGACGGCCAGATGGACAACCTGCGGAACCGCGACACCGCCACGGATCGGGCATGGAACCAGCAGGACGCCACGACGAACGCGGAAATGCAGAAAACCTTTGACGAGATCGACCGCCAGGGCGCGAGGGACAAAGCGGCCATCCGGTCCGGCACCTACGGCATGAACGAGGCCCAGCGTATAGAAAGCCAAAAGAAACGGCAGGCTCTGCTGGAGTCAGAGCAAAATGCGGCGCATCGGGTGGAGAAAATCTGGGATGCGGGAACCAAGACCCTGGAGGTGACGGAAAAGGCGGCGGATATTGCCGTGGACGGCTTGTCGGTCATTACGGAGCCGGTCGGGGGCAAGCTGGTCGCCGATGTGTACACCGGCGTGAAAAACGTGGGGAAAAGCACGATGGAGGCCGCAGCAAAAGGCAAGAGCATCCTGAAAGGCGTCGGAGAAGGCTTCACAAAAGGCGCAGCCGATATTATCCAGAACCATGCCGGAGGCTCCTGGAAAGCGAAAGTCGCCACTTTTGTCGGTTCGGAAACGGGGAAAGAAGTTATCGTTGCCGCCATCAAGGGCGAAGATGCAGTCAAGGCGGCAACAAAGGGATTGGCCAACGGATTGATCAAATATGGCGTCAGCGAAATCGGGGACAACATCAGCGCCGGCGTCGGCCAGCAGAACGCCAACGCCATGAAGCAGCACTACAAGGAAATCAACAGGGTGTGGAACAAAGACCTTTCGCAGAAGAGCGTCAACAAATTGACCAGCATGAACTTTCAAAAATATTTCGGAAAGGAAACGACCCGCGAGCTGGCGCAGGGCTTTGGGCAATCCATGACGAAAGAACTCGGTTCGGCGACTTACGACGGAATTGCGGAAGGCAAGAGCGTTTCGGAGTCCATGTTTGACGACAAATGGTAGGAAGGAGCTTCGGACATGAAACTGGCAGGAAGCTTTGAAGCCGCGGTGGAAGTTGCGAAACAAAACTGCAAGGAGTGGATATTCACAGGCGACGGCGACGTGATCCACGCGGATGAGTTGCATGAAATCGCCAAGGAATACGACGCCAAAACGCCACTGGAAGACGACGAGCTTTTAGCGGTGACGGAGGACGGATCGATTGGATTGATGTTTCCTTATCTGAAGGAGCCGCAATGGTATTTCGTATCGCCGGAATTCGCGGTGGTGAATATCCTGCAAGAGGATATCCATAAATATATCACTCCGCTTGACGGCGGCGCAAAGACAGGACTCGCCGCGATCCTCTGCCCAAGCTGCGGCGCGAAGCTAAAACCGGGCAGCCGATTCTGCGAAAACTGCGGGGCAAAAGTTACGCCGCAGTTCTGTGAAAACTGCGGTGCAAAGCTGATCGAGGGCGCGAAATTCTGCGAAAGCTGCGGCACGAAACTATTTACATGATGGAATCGCAAAATCTATTTAGGAGTCATTTCTATGAAAACGAAAAGAATCATTGTCCTCTGCCTCTCCCTGCTGGCCGCTTTTTCCGGCCTCTGCCTCGCGCGGAGCGATACGCAATTTTATCGCAACGAGAAATGCGTCTGCTGGGCCGACGCCCCTACGATAGAGCATATCGGCGGCTCCGTCTACGAGATTTGGCTCACGACGGAATTTTATGACGAGTCCATACCGGCGACCATCATCATAGAACGCATAGACATGAGCGACCGCACTTACAGCAGACATCGAATGTTCTATTGGGACGGCCCAAACCAAGTCGACCTCCCCATGGATGACGCAGGGATATGGTACGTCATCCAGCCCGGTTCCATGGACGAGGCTTTGTACGATTTCCTGTACGAATGCCTGCGCCGCAAAGGAAAGCTGTAAATAACGGAAAGCATTTAAAAATAGGTGGATTGAGGCGTATTGAAATGCAACCATACATTTTGAAGTAAGAAGTACTTTTTTCTTACTTTCTTGCTTCAAAATCTTTCATCGCACGGAAAAGCGTTCCCTTAGGCCGGAACGGCGCCCTGTCGCCGATTGCGGATACATTTTTTCCATCGAAGGAAGGGGCGATCTCCCATGAAGAAAACCATAGCGGCATTCTTTGTCCTGATGGCCTTCGCCGTCCCCGCGTCGGCGAAGGACGTCTATATCACGTCTGTGGAAGTGGCCGCGAGCCAGGTCCGCATCTTCGCCATTGACGAAACCATCGGCGTGAACGGCGACGTTTATGGCGTAATGACCAAAGCCGTGTATCCAGACGGCAACAGCAATGAGATTTTCGCGCGCTATGTACGGGAACAGAGCGGTTGGCAGGCCTATTACGGCAACACGAGCTACGGCTACATCGTGGACTGGCCGCCCCATGTGGAGGCAATTTTCGACTATCTGATGGACAGGGTGCTCGGACGGCGCTGAAGCTCCTCTCTGCCGCCGGAACAAAGGGAGGGCATAAAAAAAGAGCGTCGCTTATTCTGCGACGCTCCAAACCTTGACGGCTCCCACGATTCGCTGCCGCTGCTCGGGCTTCTGTTCCCGCGCTTCCTTGTCCGTTCCCTGCATCCGCATCTCACGGATCAGTCCCTGCTGCAACGGAAGCTGACGGCTGCCCTTCAGGCTTTGCCTTGTCTGTTCCATGTATCCGTTTTCCTCCTTTCAAAAATTTCCGCCATTTTACCACATCTCAAAATTCTTTGCAACCGGAATGAAAATTTCTGTCTCCCCCTTCCCTTCCAACCGCATTTCCTTTATACTATAGAAAGTGGAGAGAAAATTCATGTTTATCTTATTTTCGAGGGAGGTTATTGTATGAAAAAGTTTGTTTGCAGCGTCTGCGGGTATGTCTTCGAGGGCGACGCGCCCCCGGCGCAGTGCCCGATTTGTAAGGCTCCGGCGGAGAAATTCGTCGAGCAGAGCGGAGACCTCGTCTTTGCCGACGAGCATGTGGTCGGCGTGGCGAAGGGAGTCGATGAGAAGGTCATCGAGGGACTGCGCCAGAACTTCACCGGCGAATGCTCCGAGGTCGGCATGTATCTCGCCATGAGCCGCGTCGCGGACCGCGAGGGCTATCCCGAGGTCGCCGAGGCGTTCAAGCGTTACGCGTTCGAGGAAGCCGAGCACGCGGCGAAATTCGCGGAGCTCTTGGGCGAGGTACTGACGGACAGCACGAAGAAGAACCTCGAAATGCGCGTGGACGCCGAGCACGGCGCTTGCGCGGGCAAGAAGGAACTGGCGACGCTGGCGAAGCAGCTCAATCTCGACGCCATTCACGACACGGTGCATGAGATGGCGAAGGACGAAGCCCGTCACGGCTGCGGCTTCAAGGGCCTTCTGGACCGCTACTTCAAATAATCGTTGTTACGGAAACCGTCGCGATCTGCGGCGGTTTCTTTTTGCGTCTTTCCAAAAAGTCTTTTATATTTTATAATGAAAGAACACTTTTCACTAACGATCATCTCTAAAACTCCCTCCGCCTCGCTCATGGCGTGGCAAGGAACAGGCAACTGGACTGTTTCTCCTCGAAGAGGGAGGCTGGGAATATACCTCCTTTTTAAGGGCGTCAGCGAGGCTGACGGGAGGAGTGCGGACATGCATCAATTTCTTTTCTATATCGGTGATTTCCCCATCCGCGCCTACGGGCTGGTTCTGAGCCTGTCCATCGTGCTTGCGACGGGCGTCGCCTATTTTCTCGCGAAGCAGGACGGCCGCTGGCACCATCATATCGCGGACATGGGCATTTACTGCGGGTTGGCGGGCATCTTAGGATCCCGACTCTGGGACGTGTTCTTCTTCGACTGGGACTATTACCGCGACCATCTGTCGGAAATCCTGAACGTCTGGCAGGGCGGCATGGCCATCCAGGGCGGCATCGTGCTCGGCGCCGTCGTCGGAATCCTTTACACGAAACGGCACGGCATCGACTCTTGGGCGCTGGCGGATATCGTCTGCCCCGCCGTGATCCTGGGGCAGGCACTGGGCCGCTGCGCAAATCTCCTGAACGGCGACGCATTCGGTGCGCCGACGGGCGGCAGCTTCGGCATCCTCTATCCGTCCACCACCCTCGCCTACCGCACCTACGGCGACCAGCCGCTTTGGCCCGCCGAGATTTGGGAAGGGCAGCTGGACATGGTGATTTTCGCGTTGCTCCTGATGTACCGCACGACTTCCCACGCGAAGGGGCAGGCGTTTTCTCTGTATGTGATCCTGTATTCGGCAGCGCGCTTTTTCCTGGAATACTTCCGGGGGGACTACGCCGATCCGGTGCTGGGACTTTTCACCTCGGCCCAGACCACCAGCCTGATCGCCGTCGTTCTCGGCGTCGCCGCATGGCTTTGGTTCGGATTTTCGGAAAAAAGAATTGCTTCCGCCGCGAAAGAGGCGCAAAATCATTGACACATCTTTGCTTCCGCGCTTATAATGAAAAGAAGAATTCGCAACGACAAGGAGTTTATCTATGGATAAGATTATCGCGCGCCATCTGACGGCCGATTTGTACGGATGCAAAGCCAGCCGACTCTCCGACGAGGAGAGCCTGCCTGTCAAGGTTTCCTCATTGTTCGAGGAGCACGGATTTCACGTCATGGCCTCCACGCTGCAGGACATCGACGAGGATCATGCGGCCCTTCTGATCTTGTTTGCCGAAGGACATTTCGCGATTCATTTGTATCGCGACCTTTCCTATGTGGCCGCCGACCTGTTCCTTTGCGAATATGCCGCCGCGCCGGAGGACCTGCTGCAAAAGATCAAAAACATTTTCAAGCCGGAAAAGTTCCGCACGACGTACCTGAAGCGCGGCGATTTCAGCATCAGCGGCGCGGACATGAAGCCCCAGACCAAGACGAAGGTGGCTCCGCTCCGCCGCATCCACAACACCGGAGCGAAAGTCATCCGCCTGCTCGCGCACCGCAAACATTGACGGGAATTATTCTTTTTTCAAAAAACCCTTGCTTTTTCGCGAAGCATGGCGTATAATCATTTTGTCGTCGGGATGTGGCGCAGTTTGGTAGCGCGCATCGTTCGGGACGATGAGGCCGCAGGTTCGAACCCTGTCATCCCGACCACTTTTGAAAGCAAGACCGTCTGCAATCGCAGGCGGTTTTTTTCTGCGCGGAATAGATTCCCTATTGACGGCGCACGGCAAAAGCCCTACTATAAAGGCAAACCAGACAACACGCAATGAAAGGACGACGGTCTCCATGAAAAAGAAACCGCATCTCTACGAGCTTCTCATCTGCCGCTCCCTGCTGGACGACGACGTGCTGAAATGCCTCGCGGCGTACCTGGAGGAACCTGGGAACGACAAAATGCAGTTCGAGTTTGCCTCGCGCCTGATTGACGCCGCGGAAGAATTGGGTCTCAAGGGGAACCTTCTGCGCGCCTATATCCTTCATCGCCTCGCCAACAACGACAACATCGTGGCGCGAAGCGTCGAAAGCACAAAGGGACACATTTCGGCAAGCCTTCGGGAAGCCTTCACGCACGATATCGAAGTATTGGAGCCGCTGCTCCGGGAGCGCCCCAGCGCGTATTTGTCCATTTCCATGCTGGACGACTACCAGTCGGGCTGCCCCACGGTAACGCCGGGCGTCGCCGGTTTGCTCGGCGTGCTGGACCGTCCGTGGAGGCCCGCCGAGCTGGCGAACGCGCTGGCGGAATATTACCTGCGCATCGGCTGCGGCGATATTTCCGCTTACCACGCGTTCCGCTGGGACGACGAAACCGGACTCGTGGGCATCCGCCATTTCGAGCCGATCCGTTTCACCGACCTGATCGGCTACATGGAGCAAAAAAAGGCACTGCAAAGCAACACGCTGGCGTTTTTGGCGGGCCGTCCGGCAAACAACGTGCTGCTCGTCGGCGCGCGCGGCACGGGCAAATCCTCATCGGTCAAGGCGCTGGCCAACGAATACTTTTCCATGGGACTGCGTCTCGTGCAGATTACCAAACCGCAGCTTTCGAGCCTGCCGCGCATCATGGACGAACTGCGGCGCTTTGCCTCCAAGCATTTCATCATCTTCCTTGACGACCTTTCCTTCGAGGAAACCGAGCCCGAATACAAGTATCTGAAATCCACCATTGAGGGCGGCGTCGAATCCCGCCCCGAAAACGTGCTGATTTATGCCACCTCCAACCGCCGCCACCTGATCAAGGAAACGTGGCGGGACCGCGACGCGGGGCAGGACGAGCTCTACAAGGCCGACAGTATGAACGAGACCATTTCCCTGTCCGACCGCTTCGGTCTCATCATCAACTACCGCTCCCCCAACCAAAACGAATATCTGGCCATCATCGACTATCATCTCCGGGCCAACGGCGTCATCCTGCCGCCGGAGGAGCTTCGCATCCTGGGCCAGTGCTGGGAGTTGGAGCACTCGGGCCGAAACGGCAGAACGGCCCAGCAATTCGTCACGCATTATTTGGGGCAGATGAAAGACGACAAACAAAAACAACTGTGACGACAAAGAACCGCAGTCTTTACGACAAAGACTGCGGTTCTTTTTTTTGCTGCTCATTTTCCGTGACGCACGTCACGCCCTCGGAACCCGTCGCGTCACGCCACGCCTCGACGGTCTTTCCCTTGACCGACAACGCGGGCGCGATTTCCGCCAGCGGCACGAGGACGAAGGCGCGCTCCGTCATATACGGATGCGGCAGCGTCAGCTCCGGCGTATTTCTCTCAACGCCCTCGAAACAGAGGACGTCTATGTCGATGGTACGCGCGCCCCATCGCTCATGCCGAACGCGCCCCAACGCATTTTCTATGCTTTGCGTCAGCGCCAAAAGTGCCTCCGGCGAAAGCGTCGTTTCAACGGCGACGGCGAGATTCAAAAACCGCGGCTGATCGATCCTGCCCCACGGCTCCGTTTCATAGACGGAGGACACGGCGACGATTTCGACGCCCTCCGCCGCACCAATCCGCCGCACCGCTTCCCGCAGCGTTTCTTCCCGGTTCCCCAAGTTCGCGCCGAGGCTCAGATAGGCGGCGCGGGCCTCACGCATTTTTCGGACGCGCCCTGCGGATCGTTACCGCCGCGTCGGCGAATTTTCCGGGAATCGGCGCGTACGGCTTGTGTACGGTGACCTTCAGCCGCTCAATCAGCGGATGCTTCTCCAGGAGGACTTCGGCGATGCGCTCCGCCACGGCCTCCAGCAGCGTGTACGGCTCTCCCTCGACGATGGCCCGCGCCTCGGCAAACACGTCGGCGTAGTTCACCGTCTTTTTCAGATCATCGGATTTTCCCGCTGGAGCGAGGTCGAGATACATGATCACGTCCACATAAAACCGCTGCCCGATGGCGCGTTCCTCTTTCATGCAGCCGTGATAGCCGAAAAACTCCATGCCCTTCAATTCTACCTTGTCCACCATAACAGCGCCTCTCCTTCTGCAAAATTCTAAAATAAAAATTTCTAACTTTCTTACTTCACAAATATTCCATGCAAACAAAAAACCAAATTCAACTTGCGAGAATAGCGTCCGCCATGCGGCACATTCTCGCTATCGGCTTCACGTCATGTACGCGCACAATACTCGCCCCCGCCGCGACGCCAAGCACGCAGGCCGCGCCCGTGGCCTCCATGCGTTCCTCCACTGGAAGACCGAGCGCCGCGCCGATGAAGCTCTTGCGGCTGACGCCCAAGAGAATCGGCCAGTCCTCGCCGTCCCAGGATGCAAGCTCCGCCAGGCGGCGCTGCACGACGAGATTCTGTTCTGCCGTCTTGCCGAAGCCTACGCCGGGATCGAGAATCAGCCTGTCCTCGGCCACGCCCGCCGCCTTTGCGACACGGCGGCTTTCCCGGAAGAAGTCTTTCATGGCTTCAATGATATCCTTGTCGTAGTCCGTCCCCGGCTGATTGTGCATGACGATTACGGGCAAATCATATTTTGCCGCGACCTCCGCCATGCGTCCCGGTTCCTCGGCATACTGCAATCCCCAGATGTCATTCAGGATGTGGACGCCGAGCTCCGCCGCCATCACCGCCGTCTCCGCCTTGAAGGTGTCCACGGAAACGGGCACGGAAATCTCCGGCAGGAGCGCTTCCAAAAACGGACGCAGCCGAGCCGTTTCTTCCGCCGCCGCCATCGGCACGAAACCCGGGCGCGACGACTCCGCGCCCACGTCGATAATATCCGCGCCGTCCTCGACCATCTGCCGTGCCCGTGCTATCGCCTTTTCCGGCGTGTTCCACAGCCCGCCGTCGGAAAAGGAATCCGGCGTCACGTTCAGGATCCCCATCACCAGCGTCCGTTCCCCGAGGACGAGCTGCTTTCCGTCGCGAAACTGATATTCCCGCCGCACCCGCCGGACTATTCTTTTCTCCCGCACTGCCGTTTCTCTTCCTTCCGTCGCCTGTTGTGAAAAGTATAGCAGAAAGCACAAACCAAATAAAGCAGAAAAAGCTTTGGGTCAAAACATTCCCAAAGCTTTTTTCGTTTAGGAAACAACGAATAAGTCAATTCGAGGCCATGTCGAGGGATTTTTTCGTCAGGCAAGGAAGATGCTGTGAAGGCGTAGCACCGCTACGTCGAACAGCATCTGACGCGGCATGGCGGAAAAAGAACCGGCATGGACCGAAGGGACTTGGTCGCTGTTTCCTTTATTTGAGTTTTACCACCGTCGCGCCGAGCCCGCCCTCGTCCATATCGGCGAAAACGAAGGAACGGACGCTTTTATGCGCCTTCAGATATTCATGGATGCCTTTGCGAAGCGCGCCGGTCCCCTTGCCGTGGATGACGAGGATTTCCTTCAGCCCCGCTAACTGCGCATCGTCGATGAATTTCGCCACGAGCTGCTCGCCTTCGTCCACGAGGCAGCCGCGAATGTCGATTTCCCGGTGCACGGAAGCCGCCTTTTCCAGCAGAGCGCCGGAGGCAACCGCCGCGCCGCGCCCCTTCTCCGGCTTTTCCTTTTTCGCCCGGGCGACGAACCGGCAGGCGTCCGCTTTGACCGTCGCGGTCATGCCGCCCAGCTGCACGAAGATTTCCTTCCCCTTCGTTTCGAGTACCGTCCCTTTTTGATCAAGGGAAACGACATAGATTTCATCCCCCGCCTGCAAAGAAGCAGCGTCCACTTTCTGCCGGTAGGCGGGATTCGACGAGAAGCCGGGCCGCACCTCGTCCGCCATGTCGCGGAGCCTGCCCCGGGCGTCCTGCATCGCCGCGCCGCGGGCTCTCTCGTCCTGCTCCTTCGCCTGCTCCTTCAGGCTTTTGATGATTTCCTCGGCCTCGCGCCGCGTGCGCCGTACCAGCGCTGCGCCCTCGTTCTTGGCGTTTTTCAGGATCTCGGTCTTTTTCCGAGAGACCTCGTCCTTCAGCTTTTGCCATTTTTCTTCCAATTCCTTCGCCCGCGCGCTGCGTTCGGCGATTTCCGCGTTCTTCTGCTCGTAGAGGATTTTTTCCCGCTCCAGCGCGCCGACGACTTTTTCGAAATGTGCATGGTCGGCGCGAATCAACGCCTCGGCACGAAGCAGGATCGACTTCGCCAGCCCGAGCCGCGCGCCGATGGCAAAAGCGTTGCTCGCGCCGGGAATGCCAAGCAGCAGCCGGTACGTCGGACGCAGCGTCTCCGCGTCGAACTCCACGCAGGCGTTTTCCACGCCCTCCCGCGTGTAGGCGAAGGTCTTCAAATCGGAATAATGCGTGGTGGCGACCACGGAAGCGCCGATTTCCAGCAGCCGCTCCAAGATCGCCATGGCGAGCGCCGCGCCCTCCTCCGGGTCGGTGCCCGCGCCGATCTCGTCGAGGAGCAGCAGGTCGTCCCGTTCCGCCTCGCCGAGGATTTTCACGATATGGCTCATGTGGGAGGAAAACGTCGAAAGGCTCTGCTCGATGCTCTGCTCGTCGCCGACGTCGGCATAGATTTCCCGATACACCGTCATCTCCGAGCCGACGGCGGCGGGCACGAAAAGCCCGGACTGCGCCATCAGCGAAAGCAGCCCCAGCGTCTTCATGCTGACGGTCTTGCCGCCGGTGTTCGGCCCGGTGATGAGCAGCATGCGAAAATCGCCGCCTATGGTCAAATCAATCGGCACGACCTTCTCGTCCGGGATCAGCGGATGACGCGCCTTTTCGATATGCACGCGCCCCTCCCGGTTCATCTCCGGGCGCGAAGCGCGGAGCTTTCTCGCCAGCCGCGCCTTCGCGAAGGCAAAATCCAGCCCCGCCAGGATCGCGAGGTTCTCCTTCAGCACGTCGGCGTTCCGCCCGACGTCGGCGGACAGCCCGCGCAGGATGCGCGCGACCTCCTGCCGCTCCGAAAGCGTCAGCTCCTTGACGTCGTTGTTCAGCGAAACGACCTCCATCGGCTCGATGAAAAGCGTCGCGCCCGTGGCGGACTGGTCGTGCACGATGCCCGGCACCGCCTGCCTGTATTCCTGCTTGACGGGAATCACATAGCGATCCCCGCGCATGGTGACGATGGCGTCCTGCAAATATTTCTGCTGCGTCGTGGAGTGGACCATCGAGGAAAGCGCGTCCTTGATTTTCTGCTGCGCGACGCGGATGCCCCGACGGAGCTTCGCCAGCGTCACGCTGGCGTCGTCGCGGAGCGCGCCGTGCTCGTCGATGGCGTTTCCGAGGCGGTTTTCAAGCTGCCCTAAGATTTCTAGCGCTCTCGCCCGTTCCTTCAGCGTCGGCGCCAGGTCGGGCGAAAGCTCCTTGAAGAACCGCTTGGCCTCCCGCGTCGCATAGAGGACGCTGGTCACGTCGGAAAGCTCCTCGATTTCTAGCGTCGCGTCCATCGCCGCCTTTTTCAGCGCGGCGCGGACGTCGCGAATCGCGCCGAGGGGCGGCGAAGAGACAGACAGGACGTCCCGTGCCTCCGCCGTCTCGTTCAGCCGCTCCTCCACCTCGTCGAAATCCGAGGACGGCAAAAGCGCCGCGGCGGCCTCCTTGCCCAAAAACGACCCGGCCTCCGCCGCCAGCAATGCGAGAATCTTTTCATATTCGAGTGTCCGTAAAGTTTCATTCTTCATAGTTTATCCCTTTTCACGAGGGACCGATGAATAAGTCAAGTCGCGCCAAGCCGAGAAATTTTTTCGTCAGGCAAGGAAAAGCGCTCGAAGTCGTAGCAGCAGCGCTACGTCGAGAGCACTTTGACACAGCATGACGGAAAAAGGGCCGGCACTGGCACGACGGGACTTGTTCAGCGGTTCCTCACAGCACGCCCCGGAAATAATGACCGCGCGTGACCTCTCCGCCTTCGATGCGGCGCGCCCGTTCCTTCTGCGCCTCCGAAAGCTCCTCGCCGCACAGCAGGAACTCCCGATACCCGCGCACGATCTCGCCGATCTCCTTCGCCGTCATATAGCGTCCGTCGATGCGCAGGCGGTCGACGCCCATCCGCGCGAATCGTCCCGCGTGGGGCAGCGCGCTCAGCTGCTTCGAGTTCAAAACGTGCATCTGACAGCCCGCGTCCGTCACGACGGGGAAAAGCGCTCCTGTGCGGTCCTTCAGGAAATAAGTTCCGCGGGCGCAGGGCGCGGAGCACGCGCCGCTCCCGACGTTGCCGACAAAACTCCCCGGCGCGCAATACGCCGACACCATCAGCTCGATGCGTCCGTGAACGATACATTCCAGCGGCAGCGCGCTCTTTGCCGCCAAAGCCTCTATCTGCGAAAAATTCAGCTCCGGTGAAAGCGTCGCCCGCGAAAACCCGAGCTCCGCAAGCTCACGCACCGCCAAAGCGTTGTACGCCAGCAGCGAAAAATCGCTGACCGCGGGAATCGCCGTATATTCGCGCACGATACGGAGCGCGCCGAGGTAATGGACGTATATCTCGTCGGCGGGCGCCTCCGAAAGCGCGCGCAGAAGCGCCGCGACAGACGGCAGGAAGCTTTCCCGCAAAATGCGCGGCGTCGCCAGCGATACGATCCGCCCCGCGCCTCGCAAAAATTCCCACACTTCTTTGTATTCCTTCGGCGTAATCAGATGATGGTCGTAGGCGTCGCCGCCGTAGAGAACGCCATCCGCCCCGGCCTCTGCCGCCGCCCGCGCCTTTTCAGGCGTATCAGCATGGACAATCAGCTTTGGCGCAGCGTCCTTTTCCCGCCTGAAAACCTCTTTCTTTTCCGTCCGCGCAGGTCCGGACGCCCGCGCCGCCGTTTCCGCGCGTTTCTCCGCGAAACGCGCCAGCCGCGCCTCGTCCAGTCGGGCAAGCGCCTCGCGCCGCGTCTCATTCATCACGCTCATGGGGACCATCACGCCGTCCCCGATTTCCGCCTCTAAAGATTCCAGCGCGTACGCCGTCGTTCCCATGCGTTCCATCTGCTTTTCAAGCGTTTCCCGCGTCAGTGGCCGCTTTTCCGCCTGCGGGCAGATGTACCCGGACTTCGCCTCGCCCAGCGCGCCGTCCGCCTCTGCCGCAATGAAAAACGGCTCGCCCACCGCCGCCTTCACGGTCAGCCGCACGGGAATCCGGCGCTTTCCCGCTCCCGTATAGGACGCCCGCGCCTCCTCGGTCAGCGCCGCGTCATAGACGCAGAAAACGCGGTCGTGGGGATGCGCCGCCCGCGCAATCGGGAAAGTCACCTCGTCCCCCGCCGCGCCGCGTGCGATTTCCCGCCCGCGCGCGTCCTTCATCTCCCGCACCGTCTCCGTCACGCGCCCGCCGGTCTTCACCCATACGTCCGCCTGGTCGCCGACGGCCAACGATTCCGTCAACTTCACGCGCACACGTTTTTCCCCCGCGTCGTAGGAAACGACGCGCCCGACGAGCAGTCCGCGATTGTTCGGCCGCCTGTCGCTCATCATTTCCTTTCCGGGATTTTTCAAAAGATACGCCGTCGTGAAATCGCGGTTGAAAATCTGCGCCAAGCGGCGGTTTGCCTCCCGCGCCGCCGCACCGTCCGTTTCTCCCGAAAGCGCGCGGTCAATCGCGCCCCGATACGCCGACACGGCCACCGCCACGTACTCGGGCCGCTTCATGCGCCCTTCCAGCTTCAGCGATGCGACGCCCGCCTCCATCAGCTCCGGCAGCAAATCCATCGTTTTCAGATCGCGGGGCGACAGCAGATATTTCCCCGCCGCGCCCCCCGTCGCGTCCTCGCCGTTCTCGTCCACCAACGCATAAGGCAGGCGGCAGGGCTGGGCGCAGCGGCCCCGGTTTCCCGACCGTCCGCCGATCATGCTGCTCATCAGACATTGACCGGAATAGCAGACGCAGAGCGCACCGTGAGCGAAAACCTCGATTTCCGCGCGGCTCGCCCCACAAATCTTCTGTATCTCGTCCAAAGTCATTTCCCGCGACAGCACCACGCGGGAAAAACCCCAATCCTCCAACGCGCGGACGCCCGCCAGATTGTGCACCGTCATCTGCGTGCTGGCATGCAGCGGCAGCCCCGGCGCAACCTCCCGAGCTAAACGCGCGACGCCGAGGTCCTGCACCAAGACCGCGTCCGCCCCCGCTTCCTCCAAAAAGCGCAGATAATCGACAAGACCGGAAAGCTCCGTATCGTCCACCGCCGTATTCACCGTGACGTGTACCGCGACGCCGCGAAGATGCGCATACCGGATTGCCTCGCGCATCGCCGCCTCGTCGAAATTCTCCGCGTAGGCCCGCGCGCCGAACCGATTGCCCGCCAAATATACCGCGTCGGCGCCGTTTTCCACGGCGGCGGCCAAAGCCTCCCGGCTGCCCGCCGGCGCCAAAAGCTCAACCATGATTTTCTCCTAAATCCATTCAATGCCTCTTCTTCTTCGCCGCGCGTTTCGCCCGCTTTTCCCGCTCCTGCTTCTCGCGTTCCTTTTCCGCCTCGAAGGCCGCCTTTTCTTCCTCCAAGGCTTTCTTTCGCGCCCGGCTCTCGCGGAACAAAATCACAAGCCCGATGGTGGAAAGTACCGCCGCCGCCACATACAGCGCCATGTATTCCGGATCAAGCTCCATACTGCCTAAAAAACTCATGCGTCGTTCCCCTCTTGCACAAAAAGCCTTCCTCGATTGGAAGGCTTTACAGTTTCTTCAATCTCTTTATTATATCGCAAATTAGCGGGGAAAATCCATAAAAATATGATGATAAGATAATGTTGTGTTTGCAAACTTAGCCTTCCCCTTGAGGGGAAGGTGGCGCGCGAAGCGCGACGGATGAGGTGTTACAACTCCAACGTTTAACGTAAGCATTACGCTACAGCCACCTCACCCACCGCTTCGCGGTCCCCCCTCCCCATAGGGGAGGGCAAGGATTTAAGCACGGTTCAATCAAAATCCAAATTCAAACTACTATACGAAGGATTTGCTTTATGATTTCCTATGAGCCGCTTTGGCGCACGTTGAACGAAAAAGATATGTCCACCTATGACCTCATCTATCGGCATGGACTGTCGGCGAATACGATACACCGCATGAAAAGCGGAAAACCCATTACGACAAAAACGCTTGATGAATTGTGTTTCATCTTGCAGTGTCCCGTGTCCGCCGTCTTGGAGTACCGCGAAGAAATCTCGAATGAATAATGACAAAACAGACGCCGTCCCGAAAGGGACGGCGTCTGTTGTTTTGCGATGTATAATGTTTCAATCAAGTTATTTCTTCATCTTCGTCATCCACTCTGTCATAGGGCAGCGAAAGCTGCTCCATATCCGGCTCCGGCAGGTTCGGCAAATCCTTCAGGTTTTTCAGCCCGAAGGCCCGCAGGAACGTTTCCGTCGTCCCGTACTGAATCGGCCGACCGATGACGTTTTTGCGTCCGACCTCCGTAATGAGCTCCCGCGCCACGAGCTGTGCCAGGACGCGTTCCGCGTGCTGGACGCCGCGAATCTGCTCGATTTCCAGTTTCGTCACCGGCTGCTTGAAGGCGATGATCGAAAGCGTCTCCATCGCCGCCCGCGAAAGCTTACGGTTCGTCTCCTGCGAAAGCCGCTCCACATACGAAAAAAGTTCGGGGCGCGTAACCATCTGCCAGCCCCCGGCCGTTTCTTTCAGCATCAGGCCGCTGCCCCGCGCCGAAAGGTCTTCGCTGAGCGCCGTCAAAAGCGCCCGCGTCGACCTCAAGTCCGTCTGCAATATTTCCCGAAGCTGCTCCTCCGTCAGCGGGTCGCCGCCCGCGAACAGCACCGCCTCCAAGGCGCCCTTCAAATCCGCCAAAACCTCAACCCTCATTTGCCGCCGTCGCCGTCTCCGGCATTCCCGCCGTCCGGCGCAGTTCCACCCGAATCGACCCGAAAAGCGCCGATTGCCGCACGACGACCACGCGCCGCCGTATCAGCTCCAAAAGCGCGAGGAACGTCGCCACCAGTTCATCCCGTGTCCCTACGGAAAACAAATCCTCGAAGGCCGTCTTCCCGTCCTCCGTTTCCAAAAGCCGCTCGACAATCATCTGCATCTGGTCCTCGACCCGATATTCCTCGTGTGCCACGATCGCCTCGGGAATCGTCAGGTCGCGCTTCACTGTCAGCACCGTGCGAAACGCTTCCCAAAGCGCCCGCACCGAAAGCCCCTGCGGCGGCGCGAGGCGCACCGGGAGTTCCGTCGGCGCACGTCCCACATAGCGGCTCTCGTCCTCCGCGCGCTCCTCCATCATCAAACTGACTTTTTTGTACCGCTGATACTCGACAATCCTGCGCACCAATTCCTCGCGGGGATCGTCCTCATCTTCCTCCTCGGCCTCTTTCGGGGCCTTCGGCAACATCATGCGGGACTTGATCAGAAGGAGCGTCGCCGCCATGACCAGGAATTCGCTGGCCACCTCGATGTCGAAGCGCCGCATCTCCGAAAGATACGCCATGTACTGCTCCGTAAGCGCCGCGATAGGGATATCGTAAATGTCGATTTTATTGACCTGTATCAGATGCAGCAAAAGCTCCATCGGACCCTCGAAAGCGTCCAGCCGCACCTGATACTTTTCCTGCGCCTGTTCAGGCAAGATGCATGACCTCGCGCACTTCTTCCATCGTCTTGCCCGCGATGACCCGCGCTTTCTTCGCGCCCTCTTCCAGTATCTCGCGAATCTTCTCCGGCTTGCCCTGGTACTCCTGCCGCCGCACGTGCATATCCGCCATCGCGTCTACCATCTTCTCCGCCAGCCGCTTCTTGCAGGCTACGCAGCCGATGCAGCCCTCGCGGCAGTCCTTCTCGATCTGCTCCGCCTCGCCGGCGTTGAACAGCTTCTGGAATTTGAACGCCACGCAGACCTCCGGATGGCCCTTGTCCGTCTTCTTGATGCGCGCGGGATCGGTCACGATCATGCGCACGCGCTCGCGAAGCTCGTCGGGGCTCGCCGCGAAGGGAATCGTGTTCCCGTAGGACTTCGACATTTTCCTGCCGTCGATGCCCGGCAGCACCGCCGCGCGGCTCATCAGGCCCTGTGGCTCCACGAAAACTTCCTTGCCGTACATCAGGTTGAACCGGCGCACTATCTCCCGCGCCAGCTCCAAATGCGGATTCTGGTCCTCGCCCACCGGCACCCAGCCCGCCTTATACAGCACGATGTCCGCCGTCATCAGCTCGGGATAACCGAGAAAACCGTACGTGTTGATGTCCTTGCCCTGATCGCCGAGGTTTTGCAGCTTGTCCTTATACGTCGGCACGCGCTCCAGCCACGACAGCGGCGTCATCATCGAAAGCAGCAAATGCAGCTCCGCGTGCTCCTTGACCTGCGACTGCACGAAGATGATGTTCTTCTCCGGGTCAAGTCCCGCCGACAGCCAGTCCAGCATCATGTCATGGATATATCCGGGCAGCTTGCTCGTGTCCGCGTACGCGCTGGTCAGCGCGTGCAGATCGGCAATCGCGAAAATGCAGTCGTAATCGTCCTGCAGCTTTACCCAGTTCTCCAACGCTCCCATGTAATTGCCGAGGTGAAATTTCCCCGACGGCTGCATCGCGCTGAAAATACGTCCTTTGCTCATAAAACTCCGAGCTCCTTTTCCTCAAAATCCCCGCCGCAAAACGGCGGCAAAAAATACACATATAGTAGAATGATAAAACGAAACGGCGGGTTTGTCAATTTCGGAAACGCGACAGGAAGCCCGTCTGTTTCCGAATATCCAAAAAGCAGGAAAACGCTCTCCGCGAAAGCAGAGGACGCAAAACAAAAGCCCCGCCCGGATTTCGGACAGGGCCGTGAGAAAACAGGGATTACTGTGCGACCTTGACCTCGGTCCACACCTTATCGTATTTCGGCATATTTTCCGTCAGGTCGTTGAAGACCTCCGCGTTCTGCAGGAGCTCGGCGTCGGGATAGGCGGCGATGTTTTTCCGCACGTCCTCGGGCAGTTTCGACTCGACCTCGGGAATCGGCGAAGCGTAGCCGATATACTCGACGTTCTTCTTCGCGACGTCCGGGCGCGTCATGTAGTTGATGAATTCTTCCGCCTCGGCCTTGTGCTTCGTTCCCTTGAGGATGACCATCGCGTCGAACCAGAGATTCGTCCCTTCCTTCGGGATGGCGTAGGCGATGTCTTTGTTCTTCTCCATCATGAACATCGCGTCGCCCGACCAGACCACGGCCAGGGCGCCTTCGCCCGCGATCATCTTGTCCTTGGCCTCGTCCACGAGATAGGCCAGAACGAGCGGCTTCTGCTCCACGAGCTTCTTGCCCGCCACCGCCAGTTCCACTTCGTTGCCCGTGTTCAGCGAGTAGCCGAGATATTTCAGCGTGATGCCGATGGAATCACGGGGGCTGTCAAGCATGAAGATCTGCTTCGCGTATTTGGCGTCCCAAAGGATGCCCCAGCTGTCCACGGGCTCCGTCACCATTTTCTTGTTGTAGGCGATGCCCACGGTTCCCCACATATACGGCACAGAATATTCGTTCTTCGGGTCGAAATCGAGGTTCTTGTATTTAGCCCCGATTTTCGAGTAATTGGGAATTTTCGAGAAGTCGATCTTCTCGAGGAGACCGTCGCGGAGCAGGCGTGAAATCATATAGTCCGACGGGATAGCGACGTCGTAGTCGCTGCCGCCCGCTTTGACCTTCACATACATATCCTCGTTCGTCGCAAACGTGTCGTAAATGACGTGGATGCCCGTCTCCTTCTCGAAGCTCTTCAGGATTTCCGGGTCGATGTAGTCTCCCCAGTTGTAAACCTTCAGCTCCCGCTTCGCGCTCTTCTGCCCGCCGCCTCCGCAGCCTGCCAGCAGCGCCGCAAGGACGCCGCAAAGAAGCAGCAGGACGAACGCTTTTCTCATACCCTTCATTTCATTTCCCCCTCTGCGAAAGCACTGAACAAGTCCCTCCGCACCCCTGCCGGGTCTTTTCCCGACATGCTGCGTCAAAACACGCTCGACACGGCTCCGTTGCGGCTTCGAGCGGTTTCCTTGCCTGACGGGAAACTCCCTCGTCAGGGACACGACCAGACGTATTCAGTACTTCCTTATAAAATCATATTATGCCTCCGCGTATGCGTTGGCAATATAAACAACGCCATTCCTCATGCTTTCCGTTCCCCTCTCTTCATGTTCACCGCGATAAGAAGCGCGAGCACGATCAGGAAGAGCAATGTCGAGAGTGCGTTGATCGTCGGATGGATACCGCGCCTCGCCATCGAATAGATCAGTATGGAGAGGTTGTTGACGCCTGAACCCGTCGTGAAAAAGCTGATGACGAAATCGTCCACCGAAAGCGTGAAGGCGAAGAGCGCGCCCGTCAGGATGCCGGGCAGGATCTCCGGCAGCACGATGCGCCGAAAGGCATAGGCCGGACTCGCGCCGAGGTCGAGGGCCGCGTCGTAGAGGTTGCGGTCAAACTGCCTGAGTTTCGGCAGGACAGTCAGGATGACATAGGGCACATTGAAGATCACGTGCGACAGGAGAAGCGAGGCGAATCCGAGCTTCATGCCGACGAAGATGAAGAGCAGCATCAGCGAAATGCCCGTCACGATGTCAGGATTGAGCAGCGGCACGTACGTGAGGTTCATGGAGAGCTTGCGCTCGAAAGGCCGCATCTCGCGATAAATCGCGAAGGCTGCCAGCGTCCCGATGACGGTGGCGACCAGCGAGGAAATCACCGCCACGGAGAGCGTATAGGAAAGTGCGTCGAGGATGGCCTCGCTCTCGAGGAGCTCCTCATACCAGCGCAGCGTGAAGCCCTCCCAAACCGCGCGGGATTTCGACGCGTTGAAGGAAAACACGATCAGGATGAAAATCGGCAGATAGAGGAAGCCCAGAATGATTGCCGTATACGAATGGCGAAGAAAGCGCATCATAGGAAGTACCCTCCGCTGCCGTCCTTGTCGTACCGGGAAAGGCCGACCATGCTCAGCAGGATGAGGACCATCATGAGCACCGAAAGGGCCGAGCCGAAATTCCAGTTGCCGATGGCGAGGAACTGCTGCTCGATGACGTTGCCCGCCAGCATGTACTGGCCGCCGCCGAGGAGCCGGGAAATGACGAAGGTCGTGACCGCAGGCATGAAGACCATGATCGTGCCCGCATAGACCCCCGGCAGCGACAGCGGAAAGGTCACGCGCCGGAAGGAGGTCCAGGCGTCCGCGCCGAGGTCTTCCGCCGCTTCGAGAAGGCTCTTATCCATCTTCATGAGCACCGAATAGATCGGCAGGATCATGAAGGGCAGGAAATTATACACCATGCCCAGCAGCACCGCGTAATCCGTGTAGAGGATGTGGATCGGCGGCAGCCCGAGAAACGCCAGCAGGGCGTTGACGGCGCCGTTCTTTTCAAGCAGCGTCATCCACGCATAGGTGCGCAGCAGGAAATTCATCCACATCGGCACGACGATGAGCATGGCCAGCATCCGGCGATAGCGGACGCCGCTTTTCGCGAGAATCATCGCCATCGGGTAGCCGGCGAGCAGGCACAGGAAGGTCGAGACGCCCGCGAGCCAGACGGAATGCCAGAGCACGCCGAGATACACGGGCTGCGCCGCCTGCCGGAGATTGTCGAGGGTGAAGGCGGCGGTGTACCGGTCCGTGAAGGCGAAATACACGATGAGCGCCAGCGGGATGACCGTGAAAAGGGCCGTCCAAAGATGGTACGGGTATGCCAGGAAACGCCGTCCCATCAGCCTTCCTCCTTCTTCATGACGTGGATCTCGTTCGGGCCGATGTCCATGCCGACGGTGGTTCCCTCCGGCGTCATGGCCGTGCTCTGCGCAAGCCATCGGAAGCCGTCCTCGCCCACGATCCGCATCTCGTAATGGACGCCCATGAAGGTGACGGATTCCACCGTCCCGCGGATCATTCCCTGCTCCGCGCCGACGATAGCCACGTCCTCGGGCCGCACCACCACGTCCACGGCTACATCCACGCCGAGCCCTTTATCGACGCAGGGAAACTCGTGGTCCGCAAAGCGCACGAGCCCGTCGCGGATCATGTGCCCCGGCAGGATATTGCTCTCGCCGATGAAATCGGCCACGAAGGGATTCTTCGGCTCGTTGTAGATGTCTTCGGGCCTCCCGGCCTGCTGGATGCGCCCTTCGTTCATCACGACGATCGAATCGCTCATCGTCAGCGCTTCTTCCTGGTCGTGAGTCACATAGATGAAGGTCGAACCGACCCGCTGCTGGATGCGCTTGAGCTCCACCTGCATATCGCGCCGGAGCTTCAGGTCAAGAGCCGAAAGCGGCTCGTCGAGCAGCAACACCTCCGGCTCGTTGACGAGGGCGCGCGCGATAGCGATGCGCTGCTGCTGGCCGCCGGAGAGCGAGTCCACCGAGCGCTTCCCGTAGCCTTCGAGATTCACCAGCGCCAGCATTTTGGCGACCCGCTCCTCGATCTCGTCCTTCGGCATTTTTTTCACCGTCAGGCCGAAGGCCACGTTCTCGAATACATTCATGTGCGGGAACAGCGCGTGCTTCTGGAATACCGTATTGATACGGCGCTGATAGGGCGGCGTATGGCTGATGTCCTGTCCGTCGAAGAGGATGCGTCCCTCCGACGGCGTCTCGAAACCCGCAATGAGCCGAAGCGTCGTCGTCTTTCCGCAGCCCGACGGTCCCAAAAGCGTCAGAAACTCATTCCGCCGTATGGAAAGATTGATATGGTCAAGCACCGTGGGTCCGTCGTCCTCATACCATTTCGTCAGCCCCTCCAGCCGGATGATTTCCTCTCCCTGCATCCGAGTGCCCCTTTCCGATGTTTCTATTCATTCAACCCAATATAAATATTATACGGCGAATTGTCAAGAGAAATGACCAATCCGGCATGATACGCTTCAAATGAGATGTTCGCAGGAAACCGCGGATGCTCTGCCCCTTTTCGGCAAATAAAATTTTGACCGAGGATACGCACGATATGCGTGGTGCACACGAATCCCCGCCCCCTGCGGCGTCTCGGGCAGTCACAAAAAAATCCCGCTTGACATTCTCATCCTGGAACGGGTATAATCGAACCGTAAAAATTGAAGAGGTGTTGCGCGGCTGACGGATTAGGAACTGGCCGGCAAGAAATTTGGCAAGATAGCGTAGGATAAATTTCCCTGTGCAAGGCGTAGCGGTGCTACGCCGAGTGACGACAACACAGCACAGGTAAATTTAGACAAGCTATATTGGTAAATTTATTCCGAGACAGTTCCACAGTGGAATCGACCACGTGTCGCGCAGGACTGTGATGTGCCGACCGTCTGGGCAGAGAGGATTTGCCCGGACGGTCTTTTTGTTTTCCGGGAACGTCCTCTCATAGTTTTGGGCTATGGAAAACAAGCCCGGAAAGCAGGAGGTTCGTCATGAGAAATCGTTGGTTGATCGCTTTATCCGCCGTTGGGATTCACATTTCCATCGGCAGCGTCTATGCGTGGAGCGTGTTGACGCGCCCGATCATGGAGGCCGTCGGCGCTTCCCTGCGCGACGTCACCTGGGCGTTTTCCGTCGCCATCCTGTTCCTCGGCATGTCCGCCGGATTCCTCGGCAACTTCGTCGAGCGCAGCGGCCCGAAAAAAAGCGGTCTGATTTCCATGCTGTTCTTCGGCGTCGGTATGCTCGGCACCGCTTTCGCCATTTCCCGGCAGAGCCTTGCGTTGCTCTATCTCTTTTACGGCGTCATCGGCGGCATCGGACTCGGCGTCGGCTACATCACGCCGGTTTCCACGCTGGTCAAATACTTCCCCAAGAATCGGGGATTCGCTACCGGCATGGCCATCATGGGCTTCGGCTTTGCCGCTCTGATTGCCGGTCCTGTCATGCAGTATCTGGCGGCGACTTACGGCCTCATCTACGCCTTCGTCATCCCCGGCGTCGTCTACATGGTCGTCATGGGCGCCTCCGCCCTGTATCTGAAACCTCCGGCGAAAACCGCCCCCGTCCCCTCGGAAAAACACGCGCAGCCCGTGCCTGCCGTGGAAGGCTACTCCACGGAGGACGCCGTTCGGACCTGGCAGTTCGCCGCTCTTTGGTGGGTTTTCTTCATCAATATCACCTGCGGCATCAGTCTTTTGGCTGTGGCCTCGCCCATGGCGCAGGAAACCTGCGGCATGACGGCGGGCGAAGCGGCGGCGCTCGTCGGCGTCATCGGCCTCGTCAACGGACTCGGACGCATCGCCTGGTCCACTGTCTCCGACTACATCGGCAGAGGCGCGACCTACGCTTTGTTCTTCCTCATTGAGATTGCCGCGTTCATCGCGCTGGCGGACGCGAAAACGCCGGGCCTGTTCCGGTTCCTGACGCTCCTGATTATCAGCTGCTACGGCGGCGGCTTCTCCTGCATGCCCGCCTACCTCAGCGACATCTTCGGCATCCGCTGCCTGAGCGCCATCCACGGCCGCGTCCTGACGGCCTGGGGACTCGCCGGCATCGCAGGCCCCACGCTGGTTTCCCTGCTCCACGACAAAGGCTACGGCTACTCCACGGCCCTCTACCTTTTCGCGGCGCTCTTCTTTGTCAATCTCATCATCGCCCTCGCCCTTTGGCGGAACCGCAGAACGGCGACGCAGTCCGCGCCGGAGATCTGCCAATCCTAAAAACCAAAACGAAATACACAAGGCTTCCGGGAAATTCCCGGGAGCCTTTTCCTTTAACTATAGGCACGCCTCCTTAAAATCACTACAAGAGATTCATGGATTCCCCGCTTTCAGCATGATAAAATGAAACGGGATCGTAAAAGGAGGTTTTCCGCATGAAAATAAAGGATCATTACAACGTGTATTACAAGGATCACTGTATCGCCGGCTACTTTGTTTACGAAAACGGCGACGCCAACTATTCCACATCGGATTTTCCGTTCATCGGCCTGGAAAAAGAAGATATCCCCCAGGTCTTCAAGCATTCGACGGAGCAAAAAGGCGCCGTCCCGTTCATCGCCGAGATCATGACGGAAGAGAACCGTGTGAAGGACATGAAGCGGCCCGTCTACCAAAGCGGCAATATGACCGTGAAGCGGGTGCCGCAAGAGACGGGAGAAAAATTCATCGTTTACAAAAGGAGCGCGAAAAAAGGCGAAGAAGGCTATTCCGCAAAAGATCATTCCGCGCCGCACTACGAAGGACCGAAAACGCCGGAGGGCATGAAGGAATGGGCTTCCTGGTATTGCTTCAACAAGATGGACGACGGCACCTACGAAGCCGAGCTGGACGAGGCCTGGTGGTGGGGCGGCGGCCACAACGACGGCGGGACGATCCATACCGAAATCCCTGAGGAATGGTTTGACCTTCCGTACGACGAATTCCTGGAAAACGTCGTCACGCTCGCCGCCGCCGCCCACTACGGCTTTACCGCGGGGGGACTGAAGCGGAAAAAGGGGCTCAAGAAATTTTTCGGTTTCTCCGGTCGATGAGCGCTTCCCCTTGATAATGAAAAGAACATCTGCCTGCAAACATCCGCATAGAAAAATTCTGAGGTAAGGAATTCCGAATTTCTGATTTTCTGATTTCCTGATTTTCCGATTTTCCGATTTTCTTACCAAAAAAATTATCGCGTCTCCATTTCCGCGCCCGTCGCGGGAAAAAAGTCCGGCAGGAACGAAGAGGTTTGTACGCCGATTTCTATAATTACGACCTATATCACATATCAAAATACAGAATATTGTGCTAAACTTAGCGTGGTATGTATGAATCGGTCAACGGATGCAAGTCCCGAAAGGGAAAGATGTATAAAAAGGAGAGGATTTTCATGCAAAAAGGCAATTTGGCAAAACGCATCGCGACGGGGCTTTTGACAGGTCTTGTCTCTGCGGCCCTCCTGGCGGGCTGCGGCGGCGGCGGCAAGCCGAGCGGCGGCAGCGGCAGCGGTGCGGCAAATAATCCGCCGAAGATTGAAGTTCCCGCCCGCGCGCCGGTTTCGACGCCTCCCACGATGACCTTCAAGTTTGGCCAGACCGAGGCGAAGGTCTATGAGCTGACGGGCGTCGATCTCAAAAATATTATCCGAACGAACAAGCTCGTGGCGATGGGCGACGACATCTTTTTCCACACCGATACGAAACATTATGAAGACAAACTGCAGCATGTGAATAAGGTCACCATGAAGAACGAGACCATTGCCAATCTCACGGATCTCGGCCCCAGCGGCGACATTCACGAGATGACGACGAACGGCAAGATCGTCCTTTGGCAGTCCAACCGCAAAGCCACCGAGAAAGACAAGCTGGTGATTTACGACGGCAAGGAGGCCAAGGCTGCCGGCAAGTGGTCCGGCTCTCCGGCGGCCGATCCGGACTCCGACAAGTTTTTCGTGCTTTGGGGACATGAATTGCGGGAGCAGCAGCTGGAAAACGGCGAATGGAAGATCAACAAGAAGCTGATCGAGGACTACCAGAAGCTCGACCCGGAGTTTGGGCGGGTGTCCTTCAAGTCCGTCTGCGTCAAAGACGGCGAGATTTACATCCGCTACTTCCTTCCGAAGAAGGACGGCGAAAAGGACGATACGCCGATGCTCATCGCTTTCGATAAGAGCGGCAAGGAGCTCCGCCGCTATGAGGGCGTGAAGGAACTGCCGCGCGGATGGGCCGTCACGGAAAACTATGTGATCGCCACCGGCTCGAAGGGCGTTTTCCGCGTCTATGACAGGAAGTCCGGCAAGGAACTTGGCGAGGCGAAAATCGAGATGCGTCCGTTTGCGCTCTGCACGGTGAAAGGCAACGACGTCATCGTGTACGACGACCGGGCGAAGAAACTGTATCGCATTGACTTCTGATGTGTGAACTCCCTCCGCCCTTCGGACACTTCCCTCTATAGAGGGAGGCAAAGCAAGCCCCCCTCCATGGGGGACAGCGAAGCTGACGGGGGAGTTTTTAGAGAAAATACAGGAGGCGAACTCTTTTGATGAACCTGAAAGGAAAGCTTTTGAGCGCGGCGGCGGCGGCACTGCTGACGGTGTCCTTACTGGCGGGCTGCGGCGGAGGCGGCGGAAACAGCGGCGGCAGCGGCGCGCCGAAAGTCGAGACGCCGAAAACGGCGCCGACGATGACCTTCAAATTCGGCTCGCATGAGGCAAAGGTCTATGAACTGACAGGCGTCGACCTTCGGAACAACATCAACACATGGGAGCTCGGCGTGTTGGGCAATGACGTTTATTTCCAGTGCGGGCGCAAACCGCCCCACATGGGCAAGGTCACGATGAAGGGCGAGACGATTTCCGACTTCGCCGACCTCGGGGAGACGGACGACAACCATACGATCGCCATGAACGACAAAGTGGTGCTTTGGAAAGGGCCGAAAGACGCGCTGGTCGTCTATGACGGCAAGACCACCAAGGTCGGCGGCAAGTGGCCGGGACAGCTGCTTGCGAAAGTCGGCGGCGGCGTCTCCGGACGGGATGAGTTCTATTTCCTCGGCGGCAAAAAGCTGAAGATGGGCAAGCTGAAGGACGGCTCCATCAAGGACGTGCAGGAGATTATCCCGGATTTGACGGCGACCAGCCCGGACTTCAAGAACGCGCAGTTCTTCCCGGTGGCTTCCGACAAGGACGAGATCTTTGTGCGCTCGGTTCTCCAGAAGCCCGGACAGAACAAGAAGGTGCCGGTGCTCGTCGCCTTCGACAAGAAAGGCAAGGAAGTTCGCCGTTACGAAGGTATGGAGGGCAGCCGCAAGGGCTTCTGCGTCACGGACAAGTATGTGATTTTCGCCGATCCCGACGGCAATTTCCGCGTCTTTGAGAAAAAGTCCGGCAAGAAGCTGGGCGAAGGGAAAATCACCTTCGGCGTCTTCGCGCTGGCTACAGTCAAGGGCAACAGCATTATTGCGTACGACGAGAGCGCGAAAAAACTGTATCGTATCGACTTCTAATAAAGTATAGGGCGGGCAGCACTTTTATTGCCCGCCCTTAGTATTATGAAAGGAGTGCACCGATGAAAACGGCGGCGATGCTTTCTCTCATTTCGCTTTTCCTTCTCTGCGCTTTTTCGACTGCTTTCGCAGACGGCGCGTCCCTCGACGGTGCGTGGAAGCCCCGCGACTACGGCACGCGCATCGAGATCGACGGCGAAAACATATTGATCCTGTGGATGAACCGCCCCCAGCTGAAAACGACGTTCACCGTCACGGAAGAGGACGGGAAGACGGTTCTGCACCTCGAACAGACGGGGCTCAGGGAGCGCGGGGATCAGAAGGACTACGCGCAGATCACGGGCCTTTGGGTCGAGGACGGCCAGATGCATTTCGTCAAGGTCTTCGACGTCGCCGGAGAAAAGTCCGAGGTCCTTTCGCCGACGACGGAAAGCCGCTACGGAAACGTAACGGTGGTCACGGAGAAAGAGCTTCCGCGCATCGAAGGCGTCTGGAAGACGAAGGACAGAATGGATTATACGCTGAAAATCGAAGGCGAAAAGATTTCCTGGCGGTTTGCAAAGTACGAATGGGAAGGCCCGGTGGAATTTGCCGTGATTCACGAGAACTGGGAAACCGACCCGGACAAGTTCAAAATCCGCCCCAAGAATCCCGCAGTAGATTATTTTACCGGGTTCACGACCTTCGACTACCGGGACGGAAAGCTCCATACCGAGATTCCGGTCTACGACGCGGAATCCCCGAAATTGGTGTTTGAGAAAGTGGAGTAAATTAGCCTCCCTCATTGAGGGAGGTGGCACGGAGTGCCGGAGGGGTTTTTGCGACGCGATTTTTATTCTTTTTTAGGAGGGGTGTTTATGAACCTTAAAGCAAAACTTCTATGCGCGGCTTTGGCGACGCTGCTCCTGGTGCCGCTGGCCGGCTGCGGCGGAGGCGGCGGAACGCCTTCGGGCGGCGGCGGGAAATCGTCGGTGCAGGCGTCGCGCGGAACGCCGGACAAGGAGCCGGTAGACGCGGCCTGGCAGGAAGCGTTGAAGCGGAACGGCACGTTTTCCGAAGCGTTCCTGCGGCTCGGCGACATCATGCAGACCGAGCAGCCGAACCACCCCGACAACGTGAAGCTGCCGCGGGAACTGAAGCACGCCAGCTACGACAATCAGTACCACAACAAGAAATACCATTACCGCGACGGGGAAATGCAGAGCGCGAAAGGCCCCGTCGATATGAAGAAAGTTGCGGGCCGCTGGGTGCAGGTGCAGGAATATATCTATCCGGGCATGGGCATGCTGATCGGCCACATCGCCAACGGCTACCATTTAGTGCTGAAGGAGGACGGCACGGGCACCTTTGACAAGTACGGCGCCGTGGATGGCGACAACTACGTCAAGCCCGTCAAATGGAACGACAGGACGATCACGCTGACCTTTCCGCATGAGACGTCCGGCCATTACAGCCTCGAGGGAAACCGCCTGATCTACTGCCAGCAGATGCGCGGAAACATCGAAGAGGTTTACGTCTTCGAGCGCGAGAGCGACTTCATGGCGAAGTCGCCGCTGTCTCCGGGCATGGTGCTCCAGCTGGGCGGCTCGGTCAGCGACACGGCGTTCTCGTCCAACGCGATCATCGACGGCCCCGACCTCGGCAAGGAGCTTCCGGGACAGGTCTATCGCCTGAAGCAGTGGACCGAAGGCGGCAAGGTGACGAAGGCCGACGCGGGCGACCCGACGACGAACCCCGCCGATCATTTTATCGTGCTGGTGCCGACCGGCGAGCGCGGCGGCTACGGCTATGTCCGCAGCGGAGATACCGAGAACAAGTGGTTCTTCCCGCTGGGTGAAGACGACAAATATCGCAAGCAGAAGAAGGATATTGCTTTCGCATTCCTGCACGATATGTTCTTCTATTGGGACAAGCGGGACGGCCTGACCGAGTACTGGTACATCGAGCGCCCCGGCTACGGCACGGAAATCAAGTACGGCCGCATCGAAGTGAGCGGCAGGACCGTGAAATGGTATCCGCGCTGGTTCGGCGGAATCAGGACGGACCTCTGCCTCGAATATGAGCTGGCCGAGGGCGAAAAGCCGCCCGTCAGCCATATCGCCGTCGGCCCCGCGAACAGCCGCAAGAGCTTTGGGATTCCCGAAGGGCCGCGCACGAAAGCGGGATTCTGGCGTCTCGACCGAATCCAGGGCTACAAGGATTTCGTGAAGATGCCGATGACGAAGGAGGAACGGGAGAAAGCGCCGAAAGGTCCGGCGGAGGCAGCCACCGTCGAGGCGCTGCAAAAGCTCATCGACGAGCGTTTCACTTACGGCGAGGACGCCCGCAAGTACGGCGTCGATCTATGGTATGTGCTGGAGCCGGACGGCACCGGCTACATGCGCGTATGGGACAAGTATTTCGATCTGGTCTGGAACGACAACGAGATTTACTACTATGACGTCTCGGGCCGTCATCTCCTGTCCATCGCCGTCGGTTCCTTCTACTTCGACCGGGGAGGCGCGGCCTTCGTTCGCCTCTTCAAGGACGAACAGAATCCGATCCCGCCGAGACCGGCAGAATTGGGCGGAAAATGAGTGACAGAGTGAAGATTGAAGAGTGGAGTGTGGAGTGGTATCGCTGTTCATCCTCGTAATAACTTCACTCTTCACTCTCCACTCTCAGAAAGAAGGTACAGCGATTGAAAAACAATATACTGAAAATGTTTGCTGTCGCTTTGATAGTGCTTTTTGCGATGGCTTCCGTCGCTTTCGCGCGGGAGCTTCCCGTGGGCGAATCAGTCTATGAGATGCAGGAGCCGACGGGGGCTACGACCGCGCCGCTCGCGGTTTACTGCTATCGTGCGACGAATTGGGCGCCGGGGCGTCCCATCGTGTTCGTGTTTCACGGCATGAACCGGAACGCCGACGACTACCGCGCAAGCTGGGAACGGTTCGCCGACGAGGACGGGCTCCTGATCGTCTGCCCGGAGTTCACCGACGCGAAATATCCGGGCTCGCGGTATTACAACATCGGAAACCTCATGGACAAGACGAACGGGAAAGGAAATCTCCAGCCGAAGGACGAATGGGTGTTTCCCGTCGTCGATCGCGTGATCCGCGACGTCAAAGAGCGCATGGGCGCGGCGTCGAGTCCTGTGGCCGTCTTCGGCCACTCCGCGGGCGCACAGATGGTCCATCGCTACGCGCTTTTCGGCGGCCCGACCGAGGCGAATCTCATCATGCCGGCCAACGCGGGCTGGTACACGATGCCCGACGAGAACGCGCGCTTCCCCTACGGATTGGACGGCGTACCGCTTTCCGATGACGAACTGGCGGCGGCCTTCGCGAAGCCCGTCGTGATCCTGCTCGGCGAGGCGGACACCAAGCGAACGGAGAACCTGCGCCAGACGCCGGAGGCCGACGCGCAGGGCATGAACCGCCTCGAGCGCGGCAAGAATTTCTTCGCCGTCGCGCAGGAGAAAGCTGCCGAAATGGACGTGCCGTTCAACTGGCAGGCCGCCACGGTCTCGGGCGTAGGGCACGACGGCGCGGCCATGGCCGACGCCGCTCTTGCGGTCATCGAGCAGTTGTTCCTGCAGTAATATTACGATTCCGTGATTACAGGATTCTTCTTGCTGAAGCAGCAGGATGGAAACAGGAGGCAGGCATATATGAAAAGACACAAGAAGTTAGCGCTCGCCATAGCGGCGTCCTTTGCCCTTTTCGGGGCCGTTTCCGACGCGCCGCAATCTTTCGCGCCGTTCTGCACTGCGGCGGAGGCGTCGGACTTTGAAACGGACCTTGGGACGCCGATTCCCCTCCGGACCTATTCCGTGTATTCCAAACCGGAGTGGGCGGCGGAAAAAAGACATTTTTCGGGCATATTGATCGACGGGCCGTCGGATTCATGGCTCCCTCTGACGGTGACGCTGGAGGGCTACGGTGTGGAAGCGTCGGCGGTGGGAGATGAAGAAGGACCGGACGTCATCGAATCCCTTTATGTCCATCGCGCGGATTCCCTGGCCGTGAGCTTCGCCGAATCACAGGCCGCGTATGGAGGCGGGATGCGCGGGCGTTTCGCCGTCATAGGGCGGAACTACGATACCGCCACAGGGGCGGCGCTGACCTTGGACGACGTGTTCATCAATAAGCCGATGCTCGCCAACGAGGTAGCCATCGTGCTGCGCCGCAATTATCCCGACGGGCCCTTCGTTTCGGGCACCGTGACGGATCTGGCCGTCAAGGTGCTGAAAATCATGGAGGAAGGCGGCTGCTCGTGGACCCTCGACCCCTGCGGCGCGACGTTTTATTTCAACATGTTCAGTCTCTCCGATGACCCCTATGCCCCGATTTACACGGCGAGCCTGACCTTCGACGTCAACGGCTTCTGCTTTCAGGAGAAATACCGCCATGCCCCCGACCAGTGGTGCATGGAGATCGAGCCGAGAACGCCGATGCGGGCTTTCCTCGGCGATTCCGTGCTGAGCACGATCGAGGTCAAAAGCGACGTCAATGGGATCCATATCATCCGTGGAAGCGCGGCGGCGACGGGCAGCGACGGGATCCTCAACAAGGAAGAAACGACGTTCACCGATCCCGTGCGGTCCAACGGCATCCATCCCGTGCTGGTGAAAATGAGGGACGGGCGGAAATATCTCTATGTGGACGTCTTGATCGCACCTGCGCCGGAAGACTACGAAAAAGGCTATGACGCACAGACCATGACGGAACTGGAAAACCGGCACGAGCTTCGGGTCTATGACCTGACGGACGGGGACGTTCGCCGCGTCGATTGCGACAGCAGTTTCACGCTGCGAAACGAGCTGATTTTCGCCGAAGAGGCGCCGAAGGATTGGTTCGTGATGACCGACCCGGAGAATTTCAAGCTGAACGTCACCGGGGTTCCTCTCCGCGAAGCGCATCGCCGCTGCCGCGTGGGAGCAAACGGCGCGCCGGAAGTCATTGAGGTCATCCGATAGCGAAAAGAAACGGCTGTTAAAATGTGAACAGGAGATATATCGTCTTCACCGACGCGTATATCTCCTGTTTTTTTCGCGTTTTTTGCTGGAAATCTGCGATGAGCTTTGCTATACTTGAATTAAATAAATACAGGATTTGGCAGGAGGCGAACGAGATGACCCCACGCGAAACGATTTTGAATCGCTTGCGGCGGTTTTCCGCGCTCCTGCTTTTGTTTTTTGCGGCCGCCGCGCTTGCGCTGCCGGTGACGGCGCATGGCGCAGGGAAAAACGTGCGCATCGGATGGTACGAAACCCCGTTCAACGTCATGGACAAAGCGGGACGCCGCTCCGGCTATGCCTATGAATACCAGCAGAAGATCGCGGCGTATTCCGGCTGGAACTTTACCTACGTCAAGGGCAGCTGGTCGGAACTGATGCAGAAGCTGTTCGACGGCGAGATCGACATGATGAGCGACGTTTCCTATACCGAGGAGCGCGCGGAAAAACTCCTTTACCCGGAGCTCCCGATGGGAACGGAGGAATATTGCATTTTCATCGTCCCCGGTAATCGGGACATCACATCGCAGGACTATTCCACCCTGAACGGCAAACGGATCGGCGTATACAAGAACAGCGTCCATGCGGATATTTTCCTCCGCTGGGCGGAGCTTCACGGAATCCACGCGGAGCTCGTGGAGCTCGTCTGCACAGAGACTGAGGCGCTGGATATGCTGGACGCGGGCAAGCTGGACGCCTACGTCACGCCCAACGCTTACAGCGACCCGGAGCGTCTGGTGCCGGTTTGCCGGATCGGCTCCTCCGATATCTTCGTCGCCGTCAACAAGGACCGCCCCGACCTGCTGGAGGATCTGAACGCGGCGATGCGCCGGATACAGGAAGAAAATCCGTATTATAACCAGATGCTGTTCGAAAAGTACGCCCCGCGAGTCGGGACGAATGCGTTCCTGACGGCGGAAGAAACGGCGTGGCTGTCCTCTCACGGCGTCATCCGTGTGGGATATCAGGACAATTATCTCGCCTTTTGCGCCTCGAACCCGGAGACCGGCGAGCTGACAGGTGCTTTGAAGGACTACCTGGAAGCCGCTTCCGGCAGCCTGAAGGGCGCCCGCCTCGAATTCAAGGCCACGGCTTTCCCCTCTTCGGCGGCTGCGTTGGAAGCGCTGATGCGCGGGGAAGTGGACTGCGTCTTTCCGGCCAATCTCAGCAGCTTTGACGGCGAAACGATGAACCTCGTCATGACGCCGCCGTTGATCCATACGGACGTCTATGCGGTGGTGCGGCAGGCCGACCGGAACATCTTCGCCAACAAAGGCCATGTGGTCGTAGCCGTCACGGAGAACAATCCGAATTACGACGCCGTCCTCCTCGACCGTTTCCCGGGCTGGCGAAAGGTGTACTATCCCAATACCGCGGACTGCCTGAAAGCAGTATCCGAACGCGTGGCGGACTGCCTCCTGATTGGAAGCTACCGTTACAACAATATTTCCCGGCTCTGCGAGCGGTATCGTCTGACGACGATTTCCACCGGCGTCGCTATGGACTACTGCTTTGCAGTCCAGCGGGGAGATAAAGAGCTGTACTCCATTCTGTCCAAGGCTGTCGGGCTGGTCCCGAAAGCCTCGCTCAACGCGTCTTTGTCCCGCTATATCGTGGAAGACTCCAAACGCACCTTCTCCGATTTTGTCATGGACAATTTGAAACTCGTGATGCTCGGCGTCGGCGCCGTGGTGCTGGTAATCCTGCTGCTGCTGGCGCGGAGCATCTGGGCGGAGAAAAAGGCCCAAACGCTGATTGCCGCGACGGAGACCGATGACCTGACCGGGCTTTACAACCGCGACTACTTTTTCCACTACGCCAACAGCATGTATCGAAAGAACCCGAAAACGCCGATGGACGCCATCGTGCTGAATATCGAACAGTTCCATTCCGTGAACGCTTTGCACGGCATGGCATTCGGCGACCACGTCCTGCGCATTCTCGGAAACGCGATTCGTGAAGTGGCAGACGAGAAGGGCGGCATCGCGGGCCGATTCGGAGCGGACCGTTTCGACGTTTACTGCCGGCATACCGAGGACTACCGGGCCATCCTGGATCTCCTGCAGAACAAGCTCGATGCGCTGGCGTCGAACACCAGCATCCGCCTCCGCATGGGCGTCATGCCCTGGCAGGAAAACCTCGAGCCGGTGAAACTCTTCGACAGGGCGCGGACGGCGTGTTCGATGGCCCGAGGCCATTACAAGGATCACCTAATCGTCTTCGACGAGAAGATACACGAACGCGAGCTGCTGGACCAGCGCCTGCTGAACGATTTGCGCCGCGCGCTGGACAGCTATGAGTTCGAGGTCTACTATCAGCCGAAATACGATATCCAAAGCGACCCGCCGAGGCTCGTGAGCGCGGAAGCGCTGATTCGCTGGCAGCACCCGGAGCTGGGTCTGATTACCCCCGATTCTTTTATCCCGCTGTTGGAACGCAACGGAAAGATCGGCGAGGTGGACAAATATGTATGGTCCGAAGCGGCGCGGCAGATTGCCCGTTGGAAGGCGCGGTTCGGTGTGACGATTCCCGTTTCCGTCAACCTGTCCCGGGTGGATGTGTTTGACCCGGAGCTGGAGCAAACCCTCGACCGTATCCTTGTGCAGAATGGCCTCGATCACGACGCGCTCAAGCTGGAGGTCACGGAATCCGCATACACGGAAAACGCGGATCAGGTCATCCAGGTCGTGGAGAGCCTGCGCAAAAAAGGATACACGGTGGAGATGGACGATTTCGGCACCGGCTATTCTTCACTGAACATGCTCTCCGCCATGCCGATCAACGTGCTGAAAATGGATCGGACGTTCATCCAAAACATCGAGAACGACGAGAAGGACGTCCAGCTCGTGGCGCTGATTCTCGGCATCGCGAAGAACCTGGATATCCCCGTCATCGCCGAAGGCGTGGAAACGGAGCAGCAGCTGAAGCTGCTGAAAGATTTGGGCTGCGTTCTGGCGCAGGGCTACTTCTTCTCCCGCCCGCTCCACCCGGCGGAGTTTGAGGAAAAGTATCTGCGGGATGGGGAACGCGCCCCGTGATTCGGTATTTTCCACGGATGTCGCAGGACACGGATCTCGACCGGAGATCGAAATAATCACAGCCGGGCAGGCGGCTTGGCTGAAGCCTGCCCGGCAGGCGTATGAGGTGATGCGCAAATGCGTTCGTTGCGAACCCAAATAACGCTGATGACGGTATGCGTAATTCTCGTCGCTCTTACCGTCGTGATGTTTTCCAGCGTGATTTTCATTCGAAAAACCGAGCACCGCAAATCCGACCAGCTGCTTTTGCTGCTGTGCGAGACGGGAGAGCGGAATCTCGAATATTATTTCAACAGCGTCCAAAAGTCTGTCCGGAAAGTCGCTTCCTTTGTGGAAACGGATTTGGACGGGGTGGACGACGAGCGCCTTGCGCGCCACATGGATCGCGTGCGGAAGTACTTCGATGAAATGGCCTCCAAGACAAACGGCGTGCTGACCTACTATTACCGCATCGACCCGGCGGTCTCAAACACGGTCAAGGGCTTCTGGTACACGGACCTGGACGGGAAAGGCTTCGTGGAGCATAAAGTGACGGACATCACGCTCTACAATACGGAAGATACCTCCAAATTGGTCTGGTTCACCGTTCCCAAAGCCAAAGGCGAACCCATCTGGCTCCCGCCGTACATCACGGACAATTTGGACAAGCGCGTCATCTCTTACAACGTCCCGATTTATTATCAGGGACGGTTTATCGGGGTCGTGGGCATCGAGATCGACTATTCCACCATGGCCGAGCAGGTGGACAGCATCCGGCTCTATACAAACGGTTACGCATTTCTGAACGACACGAAGGGCGACCTTTTCTATCATCCCCGCATCGACGTCACAAAGCTGACCGAGGAAACGAAACCGCAGGTACCGGCCGACATACTCGGCGAGGACACCTTCATCCATTATACCTTTGACGGAGTGGAAAAGGAGGCGGCGTGGCTGCCTTTGAGCAACGGCATGCGCCTCAACGTCACGGTTCCAGTCTCCGAGACGGAAGGCGAGTGGCAGGAGCTGATCTGGAACATCCTGAGCGTGGCCCTCGGCGTGCTGCTGGCGTCGAGCCTCTTTACCATGTACTATACCAAGCATATCACGAAACCCTTGGAGGAACTCACCGAAGCCGCGGAGCAGGTGGACAAGGGCAACTACAATATCGCCCTGGACTACGACAGGGACGACGAGGTCGGCCGGCTCATGAACACCTTCAAGCGACTGACCGAGCACATGAAGGAAAACATTTCCACGCTGAACCGGCGAGCTTATGTCGACGCCCTGACCGCCGTTCGGAACAAGTGGGCCTACGCCAGCTACATCGAAGATTTGCAGGCGTGCATGGATTCGGACAAGGAACAGATGAAATTCGCGGTGGGCGTGTTTGACTGCGACGACCTCAAGTCAATCAACGACAAATACGGGCACGACAAAGGCGACATCTATCTCCAAAAAGCCAGCCACTTGATGTGCCGTATATTCCAACACAGCCCCGTATTCCGCATCGGCGGCGACGAGTTCTCCGTGATTTTCCAGAACGACGCGTTCCGGGACCGGGAGGCTCTCCTGCAGGAGTTCACCCAGGCCATGGCGGAAGTCAACGTCTCGACGGAAAATCCTTGGGAACAGGTGCGTGTGTCCTTCGGCGTCTCGGTGTACGACCCGGAGAACGACGGTGCGGTCATCGACGTCGTCCGCCGCGCGGACGAGCACATGTACGAGAACAAGCGGAATCGCAAAACGGAATAACGGATGAAAAGAGGGCTGGCCGTGAAGAAAATTCTTCACGGCCAGCCCTCTTTTTTCGTCCGTCTTTCATTTTCAAAATGCTGTGCGCGGCGCTATATAAAAAGACGACAACACATGCGGAAATAACGTGTACAAATTTATTATTTGTACTTCGTGTATGCCTGCTTCCCCATGTTTCTCTTCACTTTTAAACTCAACCTATTTTCCGAAGATAAGCAACTAATAATAGTTGCTTATCTCTAATTATATGATATACTATATTTTAAGGAAGAGGTGACTTTATGGGGCAAAAAGAAAAGCTGTTGGCAAAATTGACCGCCAACCCTAAAACCTTTACATTTGCTGAAGCCGAATCATTGTTAGGCTATCTTGGATATGAAAAATGCAACAAGGGAAAAACAAGCGGTTCTCGTATCATGTTTACTAAGGGAAATCATAAAATATTGCTTCATAAACCGCACCCACGAAAGGAACTCTTGGAATATCAAATCAAGCAACTCAAAGAACAATTAGAAGAGGAGGGATTTCTGTGAACAACATCATGGAATATAAAGGCTATATCGGAAGCGTTGAGTTTTCCGAAAGCGACGAACTTTTTTACGGGAAGGTACAAGGAATCCGATCGCTCATATCTTATGAAGGATCGACTGCAGCAGAGTTGGTTGCAGATTTTCATGGCGCTGTTGATGATTATCTTACACTCTGCGAAGAAGAAGGAACAAAACCGGAAATCGCCTATAAAGGAAGCCTGAATGTGCGCTTTAAAAACCGCGATACCCACCGAAGAGCCGCCGTTTATGCCATGACGCATGACCAGAGCCTGAACAGCTTCATTGAATCGGCCGTAGAAGAGAAGCTTGCAGCCGTTGCAAGATGATCGCGCTTCAACCATACAATATGTGCCGCCAACTGCCACGGCAACATCTTCACATGTGTTCCAGAGGCCTTGCTATGACCGTATTTCGCCCAATGCTCTCAGTCAAATTACAGCTTTATATAATCTATCTTTGGAAGGACTTCAACAACATACAAGACAATACAAAGAACCGCTCACCTTCAACATCGCTGGATGGCATCCATGCGAAGAGAGTGAGCGGTTCTTTGTTAGCAGTCATAGCGGAACAATCGTAATTTTAATCCACGCCCCCAGCAGAAAACGGCAAAAATACTGTGTCTCCAGAAAAAGGTTGTCCATATTCCAATCCACGCCCTCCGCATGGAGGGCGACCCCGCTGGCGCAGGCGCAGAAACTGTCCGGCCTCGTATTTCAATCCACGCCCTCCGCAGGGAGGGCGACGCAAAGTGGTCGAAGTCTTTCAGATAGTAATTGAAATTTCAATCCACGCCCTCCGCATGGAGGGCGACGCGCGGAAAGCGGGCTACATAAAGTCAGAGGCGATATTTCAATCCACGCCCTCCGCATGGAGGGCGACGCATGTTCTGCACCGCAAGGCCGCACTTCCAAGTATTTCAATCCACGCCCTCCGCATGGAGGGCGACCTGTTCATCGGGAAGACCGTCACGCGCCCAACCTTATTTCAATCCACGCCCTCCGCATGGAGGGCGACGTCGCTGGCGTCGTCGGTCGAAAAGGAAAACCCATATTTCAATCCACGCCCTCCGCATGGAGGGCGACGGCTCGCCACGTCCGGAGAGATCTCGCCTCCGGTATTTCAATCCACGCCCTCCGCAGGGAGGGCGACGACAGATAGCGCGTATCGTGACTTGATATTTCTATTTCAATCCACGCCCTCCGCATGGAGGGCGACTTCGACTTCTAAGATGGTCCTCCGGCTCACGCCATTTCAATCCACGCCCTCCGCATGGAGGGCGACGCGAAGTGGTCGAACGCCTTCAAATAAAAATTGAAATTTCAATCCACGCCCTCCGCATGGAGGGCGACCCATGATTGCCAATCGTGTCGCGTTTTACTTCGAATTTCAATCCACGCCCTCCGCATGGAGGGCGACAAAGAAGTTTCTGCGGGAAAGCCTGTAGACTGACTATTTCAATCCACGCCCTCCGCATGGAGGGCGACACACGATGGCATCATGCAGAATTTTATCGTCTTTATTTCAATCCACGCCCTCCGCATGGAGGGCGACCGAGGCAGTACCCCGTGTTCCTCCCGTTCGGCAGATTTCAATCCACGCCCTCCGCATGGAGGGCGACGCCTCCAGGGGTATGCGTCGTACAAATCCCAAGTGATTTCAATCCACGCCCTCCGCATGGAGGGCGACTGGGGCAAAAAGACCCCTTGTCATTCAACATTTCAGCAAAGCATTTTCGCGAACCTCTAAAATGCCGTCTTGCTCCCTGCAAGAAATCAGCTCTTGACAGAATGTTCGCTTCCGCTTCGCACCGCATAAACCGGATTCAATTCAATATAATAATACTCCCTCCTTCATAATATCATCGTTTATGATGCCCCTCATAATCCCTAAGAACTCGTCATATCCCCGATTCCAGTCATAGAGCCCGTCAGCCAAAGGCTGTAATTCGTATTTTTGAACATAATATCTGCGAATCGACACAGCTTTTCTTTGCAGCGCCCGCCAATCATATACTCCTTTACTTATATCCGCTTTCAAATGACGATCGGCAACAACGAGAACCGTATCATCATCAATCACCCTAAACTTTTCCCGAACAAGAGGAAAACGGCAATCCGCTTCCGCCTGTAACAATGTTTTCATATCGTCAGCAGTCAGGTCCAACTCTTTTTGCATGAATTCCGTACTCAAATCGGGATGGATTTCTATGCCACGGTCAAAGTATTTTTTCAAAATCTGAGCGGCAGTTTTTACACCCGGATTTATCTTCAATAAGGAATCGTCCTGCATGACGAAGCTCCATATCCTGGCATCGTTGTCACTTCCGCCGCGATTGACACGACCTGCCGCCTGTAAAAGCGAAAGCAGAGAAGCCATCTCACGAAATCCTGTTTTGAAGGAAAAATCGACGCCGGCTTCGACACAGGATGTCGCCACCAGTGTCCAATCGTTATCCGCGTTATTGTCAAGACGCGTTTTAACATCGGCAACTATCTTGTCCCTGTCTTCCGCATTCAATGCCGTTGACAGGTGCATTACTTTATTTGTCGCAAATTCCCCGTAATATTTTTGCAGATCCGTTGCCAGTACAGCGGCACTCTGTACCGTGTTCATAATCAAAAGTCGCGGTCCCGGTTCGGAAATTATACGCTCGACAAGTTCTTTACGATTCAAAGGCTTCGGTTCATAGCAAAAACTAATGCGTGCTTTTTCAAACCCCATCAATCGTTTCCGCATATCTTCGGAAAGTAGTTGCAAAACATCACGCGACTTTTTCTTCCAGTCTTCTGCCTTCAATTCCCAAAATCTTACTAATGAACCGGAAGCAAGTACCCAATAGCAACTCCATTCATCCGCCAGCACCTGCATCCATCGCCACGCCAGCGGCAGCATTTTCATGGGCAAAGCCGCATGTGCCTCGTCCATAAAAAACAAGCTTCCGGGTAGTTCATGCAGCCGTCGTAAAGCAGCAGGGCGATTAGATGCCAAAGTTTCAAAGAAAGCGACTGCAGTCGTAACTATGATTGGAGCACGCCATTGGGCAGTCAAAGCGCGCACATCCACATCTTCGAAATCAGCTCTGTAATGAAGCTCTGCAACCACCTCTTCCTCATTTTCCCCCGGCAGCACTAATGTTTTTCTATATATTTCAACAGATTGCCGAATGATATTGGTAAAAGGAAGAATCACAAATATCCGTCGAGAACCACGGCGAATCGCCTGCGCCAGCAAATGTGCCATCACTGCCGTAGTTTTTCCAGAGCCTACCGGGCTGTCGCAAGCGACGATATCCGAAGAAACGTCAGCTTTCCGACAGGCCTGATACATATCTGCACGAAGACGGTTTCTCTCGTTGGTTTGGCTGAAACTTTGAATATACGCATCCAGCTGATGCAATCGTTCCTCTGCTCGCAAATCAGGAACTTTTTCCTCTGCCGGATACTTTCCGTAATGTCTGGCTGTATCAGAATGATCGGCATCTGCAAGACACGAAAGCATCATGCGGAAAAATACGCCGCCGTCTCCACGCAAATCTGCTTCTTGCGGATGTGGCTCTGCATCCGGTATGAGCTGACAGTGAATCCGGGTTAGACTGTCTATCTTCGCATTCACCATGTGACGGACTTTAGGATCGTTATCCCGAAAGAAATCATCTTCCCTGTTTTCTTCTTCAGGAAAGTCCGGCAATCCCCGATGATGAGAATAAACAGCCGTCTGCGAAAAAAAGGAATCTCCTTCACACTTTCGAAGGCAGGCTACTCCGGCATCCACATGGTTAATAGGAAGCGTTCCACGATTATCCGTTCCATGCAACACTTCCTGATTATCGTCCAGTAATTTCCCCAGATCATGAATGCAGGCTGCTGTGTCCACAACGTGGATTAGCAGAGAACCGGCAAGCTTTGAAAAGCGTGCCGCGTTCTCTGCATTCCACTTCGCCGCCTTGCGGACATTATTTACATGATCTTTATAGCTTTGCGATAGGCGACCGTCACGGGCACTATGCGCAAGATATTCTTTCATTGCTGCACCAAGTCCACACAGCTTTCAACCCTGGCTAAAAGGTCTTCCGGCAGCGAAGACCTGTCCTGATAATCCGCCCAGCTGTCGGACGCATCAGAAGCATTGCCGATACGCTGCGGAGTCAAGGCTTCAAACAGAAGATAATCAGGGCAGCTCCCCAGTATATTTTTGTGTTCGATATACCACGCATGACGCAAACGTACATCCGGCCGTATGAATGAGCGGTTCAGATCATAAGCATAGGGGATAACGAGTTTTAAAAGTTCAATATCGTCTGCAGTGCAACCGCTCTTATGGGCGTAATTCGGGTTGACGAAGAATGGCATGCAATAAACGCCATGCTCCACAACCCGATAAGCCAGCGGAGCCATGCCCGCGTTCTTGCCTTCCTGCACTCCCGCCTTGTTCGTATTCGTATGACGAACAATACTGATTGGAGAAATAGAAAGCCCCATGCCGACTTGGACAACGCCCGTTTTGAGGTATCCTTTATCTCCGCCTTCTTCCAAAAAGGTATTGCCAAATACGCGTGCATCCCAATATTTTTTAACAAATGTGCTGTTCAGGAATTTAGCTTGATCAAAAGACTTTAGATCACCCATTTCCTTTTGGATTTCTTTTCTGTCGCGTCCTCTGGACTCTAAAATACAGTAATTTTCCGGATTGTCCTTGTATTTCGTCGGCAGACTCTGGAAAAACGGAGAGTCATGTTCTCCAACTAAATCGCGTACTTTTCTCTTGAATGATACCGGAGATATCTCGCCCTGCCCGTTAGGACGCTGGCGCGGATCGGATTCCCTGTCGGGATCGCCGTTCGGATTGGAATTAACAACCTCGATAACCAAAAGCCCCGTTGCACGTTTGATTTCACTGTTCATTGTCTTTGCCTCCCATCTCATCTTCATTGATACCATCAGTATTTCCATCTTTTCGTTCCGCTTTGGGATACGATGCCAGGTAGCCAATAAATAGCAACGCTTTCTCATGGTCATTAAAGCGGTTTTGCTCGGTTAATACCTCCTTCAATTGGTTTGCAATCCGATTATACATGGCAAGCAGGTACCCTGCAGTCGGCCCTTGATATTCCACATCGTTACCATCTTTGTCCTTTCGCGAAACTGCAATCCGTTTGTCCCGATTCACTTTTGCCCATGTGATATATGGATTCATGCGGCTGGCAAGTTGCGAGAACGCCTGCAGCGGCGTTTCCGATGCCGAAACGTAAAGACCGCTTCCAATCAGCTGCGATGGTACTTCACCCTTCCGCACTTCATGGCAGTAAAGCTCGTGCAGACTGTCCGACACCTTCAGCATCTGTCCCAGCAAATACGGATACTCATTCATGTAATCATCCTTTCTGATATCCAACCAATAAAGCAACATTCCCATGAGGGTCAATGTGTCCCTCACCTTCCAGACTACGTTATCTTTCAAATCGTTTTTGTTTCTTCCTTTGACGGAATTCATCAACGAACCGGCAAATGCCGCCATGTTTACACTGTTTTCCGCCATACGGTGTAAATCTGCCTCCCACATCATGCGAGATTCATTGAACAGCAATTCCATCCCATGATAGCTGACGACCGGTCTGTATTTATCACTTGCAAGTTTTCCGTCCCGTCTCCAGATATCATTCATTATATCTGCAACCTCAAAAGGAAACGGCGTCCAAATCCTCGATATTGGATGCGGTAACGGTGGAAGATTCTGAGATGCTTTTTGCCAAGCGTCGCTATACCGGATAATTTCATCCGGCGTCGAATATCGCGTGTACACAACTTTTGTCCGTGCTTTATCTATTTGCCGGATTATAAAAATCTGTATATTGCTCGGATAATGTTCCGCATCGGTTTCTTTTGTTTTTGTTACATATTCTCGGAAGGACTGCGCCTCAGCTTCAAATCGTGCCTTTTGATGTTCGGAATCTTTATCTCGCTGAAATTGTCTCGTAAAACTCGCATGTGCCTTGGGCAACTTGGAAGGATAAACGAAAAAGATCTCTTTCTTTCCTGTATTAACCCAAGTTTTTCCTTTCATCTCCTTGGAACCTATATATTCCAATGCATTTTTAATCTGCTGTCGTTTTTCTGCCCCGATTGGGTATGTTTCGTTTTCAGTTCGATTATATCGATACTGACATCCCCATTCATGAAACATTGTACGCAGTTTTACTCTCAACCCGCCTTCCAGCTGCACTTCCGGCATAGGCTCTTTCAATGGCTTGAATGGCAGCCCAAACGCATCCTGCAGATTACCATCCGACGCCCCTTGCTTATTTACAGCATCCTGTTTTTGGCTTCCCGCTTCTAAAAGCGCGTTATTGAAGCCTTTCGTAAAGCGTATTCCTATGGAGGATAATCCTTCGTCCTCCAATAAATCCTCGTCGAAAATCACAGATAGACTGCCTGAATCTTCCTCTGGCATTTTATCTCCTTTTCCAATATAGAAGAGTATTTGCAGGGCCAAGACGACATCCGTCTTTTTGGCAAGCATTTCAAAGACTTTTTCTTCTAAAGCCCGGTGTAGAACTTCCATATTGGAAAAAGGTTTTACCGCTTGTATGAGTCGTTCAATAGGTTCAAACGCCGCTTCATCGTGTAAGAGTTTCGATAATTCAGTGGGGATTTTTTCCAAACTGATACGATATTTTCTGGAAAATTTCTTGCTCCAATTATTTATCAGACACCATGATTTGACGACTGACAGGTCGTCCAGTCCCTGCCCATTATTTGTCATCAAATTTGTCAATGCCTTACTGGTTTCTTCATCTTGAATCCGATAAAGCGGGGCTAAATTCATCGCAGGAAACGTCCCCTGATTATTTCCATATTTTCTTATATGACTCCCCACTTGCGGCGAAACGCTTTCCAGTCTTTCCACTTTGCCGTCAGACAATACGATGCGGACACAGGGCGCCTTTGACGAGATTTTCGGGATTGTCTTATACTCCCGATACCATGTATCTGTGTCTATTTTTTCCTCTCGCATGGCCACTGAAAGTTGATGTAGCTCGTTAATCATACGAATTCATCCCTCCTTTCCGGGTAAACCAGTGTCCCGTTATGGATGATGACGTCTGTATCATATATGGCCTGATACTCCGACTTATATCCTTTTGGAAATACATTTCGCAGCATCGATGGGATTTTGATGTCCGGCATGTCCGTATAGACTTTCGTTGTATCACGAAAAAGGCCAAAATATGAAGGAGTAAATTCTTTCCACCCTAAACACAGGCTGGCATAGGACTGGCCTCTCTTTAGCCTGCGGGTAAAGATTGCTTGATACGCATGACCTGGCGCAGTTGTTTTGCTGTCCCATTCTCTTGCATTTTGCGGCAGATCGTGTTTTCTAAAATTAGGCCGCGCCACCGCATAGAGCCGATAACATACATCTACCAATACTGTCGCATAAAACTGGTAATTAGTGCCTTTTTTTATGCTGTCAGGTTTTCGAAGCGGTCCGCCATAATTGGTAACATAATTGTGCCATTGGATTGGCGCGCAAATCTCAACCTTCTGCGGCACGATTTCTACCGCTTCCCCCCAAAGCACAGCCTCAAACATCGCCTTCACTGCCGAATAGGTGGGCGCAGGATAACTGACCCGGCTGTCTCCACTGTCAGGACGGCTGAAAAGCGCCGTTGCTCCTGCAATCTCCATTTGGACAGGATAATCAAAATGTGCCATACTCCACCATCCAATCTGTAATAGCTTTTTACTGTTTTTAGGCCAATGACAACGAATCCTTACATATTTTCTCGACAATATGTACTTATATATATTCGATTAAAATTCCGTTATTCCTCCGTTATAATACGATTGTATTATAACCGTTTCGTATCCCGCACAACACCTTTATCGCCTCTATGGCGTGATGCACTCAGTGGGGATTATACCAAGTTTCCATTCAAATACAGCATTTCCCATCCTTCCGGCGTCATATCCGTCAATGTCAAACCCTCTTCTAATGATAGCCCCCCTTTTTGAGGTTCGCTCTCCAAATCCTTCGGTTCGTCCGACTATCCAATCCACAATATGGGCGGCATCCTCCGCCTCCTGCGAGAGCCTTCCCTCTGTTTCTTCACACGACTCAATTGCCTTATCTTCCTCGTAGTCACAAGCCTTCCCATAGAGAACGTCAAGTTCCTCTTCTGTCATGAGTTCTACGTCTGCAATAGAAACATGAAGAGCCTTAATCATCACCTTTTCAAGGCGCGGGCTCAGTTTTCCGTTGAAGACGTCATCCACTTCGATGATATGCCGTGCGGCTTCGTTGATTACTTTGTCCCGAACTACTCCCCGCCCAATTTTGGCCGTTATTTTTCCACCGCAAAAAGGTTCAGGCTTTAAGATTAGTGCAGCACCTTTTTTGTCCCAATTATCCACATTGAGCCGACCTTCCTCTATCAGTCGTTTTGCCTCGTCTGTCAGCATGATTTCGCCTCCTTCGTTCCATCTCGTAAAATTACAGATTACCTTGAGAATCCATGATACTTTTGATCTCGCTTAACCACTCTTCGCGTAAGCTCTTGGGAGAATACACCTCTAACGCACTCCCCTGGCTGAGCAGCCATATCATGATGCCTTTGCCGCTGACCTCTGCCTCTACATCATATACACCGTCTGCAAGCTTTTTTGCTTTAGCGGTAGGAAGGCGATCCAAAACGTGCTCGATGGAAGAGTCATGATACTTGAACCGGATGGTCTGCATTTTTCCGTCATACATGTACTGTACCCGTTTGCGAAATTCCCCGTCATGGAATTTCGCGCTGTGCGGGATACGAAATGCTTTTCCGGTCTCCTTCAAATCTGCCAGTCTGTCGATACGGTATGTGCGATAAACCTCGCCCTCGTCAGCATCATCATAGAGGGCAATCACATAGAAATAGTACTCAGAGAACATGATGGAGAGCGGCTTTACCTTCCTTTGATGAGACATACCGTCTTTCCGGGTGTAACGAAAACTGATTTCCTTGTGGCGATGGATGGCCAAGGATATCCGCCATAAGGACTCCAATAGCTTTTTCCCGTGCCGCAAGGGTACATAAGCGGCATATTCACTGCGTATAATGTCCTCGGCAATAGCACGGTCACCCGGAGACGCCTGCGTCAGCAGTTTTTCAATAAGCCCACGTAACTCTGATTTTTCCAAAGCTCGGCTTTCCAGAAGAATCTTGCATAATGCAAGCGTTTCCTGATTGGTGAGCCATTCGCGTTCAAAGCGTGTCAGTCTGTATCCATTTGCACTTCTGTCATATTGGATGGTGGCGCTCACGTGCGCATCATGCCTGTCGGCCAGATAGTTGCGAATATCCTCGATGTCGCGTTGGATGGTTTTCTCGCCAACACCATAATATTGGGTAAGCTCCCTCTTGTTCAGGAGCTCTCCTCGATTCAAACGCTCAAAAATATCCAACAGCCGCAACCCGCGGTCGCCTTTATAGTCCAATATCGATTCCATCTCATACGCTCCTTTACTTATATTATACAATCCACCATGGACATATTAAGTCTATGTAAAAATATTTTCAAGAAAAAAGACAGACTTTCTCTTATACTAAATTTCACAAGTCTTAGAATTACGTTGCATGCTATAAAAAAGAACCATGCAGGTAACTTAACCTACATGGTTCTCTTCGCTCGGAGATTACCGTTCTTTTGTAACATCCCTATTTCAACCACCAAGTCAGTGTTTGAGAAAACGGGGCAAATCATTTTTCGGGAACAACCGCCGAACAGCCAAAACTAAATCACAGACTGCAAAAGGGACCGCCTTTCCATTTTCAAAATGCTGTGCGCCGGTCAACGCAGACTTTCAATCACCTAAACCGGCTTTCTTCAATGTGTTTGCGGTTTCTGCCAGCCATGCACCGTAGTAGTCATAATCCTTACAGCTCCACCCGTCGAGCAAATGATTCAACGATTTTTTATCCTCGTCAATGCTTGTGCATGTATATTCTTCGGGATCGCGATTTACCGTCACCTTATGCCGATTGTCCGAGGAAAAATCGATCCTGTAAATGCAGGCTCCCGTCCAGCTACGATGGGCAAAAAGGGTATTGCCTTCCATATACCAGAACCATTTATCTTCCATCGCCTGGGGAATGTTGCCACGCCGCAATGCGGTCATCTGCTCCGGCGTGAAAGCCCGCTCGAGGAGAAAGGATGCATGCTGTTCGGGCATCTCACATGTTTTCCAGTCACTCTTCACGGCAATTTGGGGTTTGGGCGCGAGCGTTCTTAACATCATAACCCCCATTTCCTGAATCTGATCGTCGATGACGGCAAAGACTATGTTTATTTGTTTTCCCTTTGCGAGAAAATCTTGACACGCCTGAATCGCCTTTTTCCACGCCGGTTCGATTGGATACCCATAAATCCCGGTGGAGATAAGCGGGAAACCGATGGATTTGCAGCCGACTTTGACAGCCAAATCTAAGGCATGCTCATACGCGCTATACAGAAGTTTCGGCTCGTCATGCTTGCCGCCTTTCCACACAGGACCGACAGCGTGAATGATATACTTGGCTTTCAGATTAAAGCCGGGCGTGAGCACCGCGGAACCGGTGGCGCAGTGACCGATACTCTCGCAAACCGCTTGCAGCGGTTCATATCCCGCCGCGTTGAATATAGCGCCGCACACCCCTCCGCCGGCACGCAGAGATTCGTTGGCTGCATTGACAATGGCGTCCGTGTTCAGCGCTGTGATGCTGGCTTTCTTGATTTCTATCAAGCTCATTCTATACTCCTTCCGTTATTATGAATCGTTTCCGTCCTCGTCGGTATCTTCCTCGTCAATAATGTATTTTGCGAATTGTGCATCCAGGGCATGATGACGTCAAGCCGCATAAAAGCCGCCTTTCTGTAAATTGCGTTATGGTTCTGCAAATGTACGAACTGCCGCTTCCAGCGTCTTTCCGATGGGCTCGCGGATGACCAGCTCCGCCCGTGCGTCCGCTTTCGTCTCGGTCTTGTTGATGAGCACAAGATGGCGGCCTCGGAAATAGTCGATTAGCCCTGCCGCCGGATACACCACCAGCGACGTGCCGCCGACAGTCAAGGTGTCCGCCTCGCTGATCGCCCGCACGGCATTTTCCACGACGTCGGCGTCCAGCGATTCCTCGTAAAGCACGACGCCTGGCCTAACAATGCCGCCGCAGTTTTTGCAGTGCGGAATGGGTTTGTTTTCTTCTTGCAGGACGTAATCCACAGAGTAAATCTTGCCGCATTGGACACAGGGCCAGCGCAGAATAGAACCGTGAAGCTCGTAAACGTTTTTCGAGCCCGCCAGTTGATGCAGTCCGTCGATATTCTGTGTAACGACGGCTTTCAAGATGCCCCGCCGCTCCAGCTCCACCAATGCTTTGTGCCCCGCATTTGGCTGGATGTCTCGAAATATCCGATGCTCGCGGTAAAATTCGAAGAACGCCTCCGTATGGTTTACAAGGAAGCTGTGAGAAGCCATTTCCTCGGGGCGAAATTCCTTGTGGAGCCGCTGGCTGTAGATGCCATTCGCACTGCGGAAATCCGGGATACCGGATTCCGTGGACATTCCTGCGCCGCCGAAAAAGACGGCGCTTTTGCTGTCTTGAAGGATGTCGCGAAGTTTCTCGATGCTGCTCATACTGTAAACCTCTTTCATTCGTTGCACTTAACGGCGCATAAGCAATAGATTCGGGGGCCTCTTTATTTTATCACGGATTCAAGGCCAGTGGAATGATGGACAAGGTATCACGGTATGCGAATCTGCGATAGCTGAAGCTGAAAAAAGGAGCTGCCCATGAAGTTTTTCCCTTCATGCGACAACCCCAATTCCATTGATCGACGCGCAGGGCGTCATCGACTGACATCGCTTTCTTCAATCCGCTCTGTAGATCTCCTCGTCCACTTTTCCCTCCGTCCTCGCCAGCAGGAGGGAAGATACGATGTTTCCGGCTACGTTGGCCACGGTCCGGAACCCGTCTATCAGCGGATCGATGCCGATGAAGAGCGTGACCGCCGACGCGGGAACCCCGGCCATGCCGAAGACGGAGGCCATGACGAGGATTGTCGCGCCCGGCACGCTAGGGAAGGTGAATGCCAAAAGCAGCACGGCGAAAAAGAACGAGACCAGGAACTCCGCGTCCACGGTCAGGCCGACCGTCAGCCGAAGGAGAATCGCCAGCATGACGACGTAGCTCCCGCTGCCCACCATATTGAACTGCATGCCCACGGGAATGGAGAACATCGCGACTTTTTTCTCTATCCCGAGCTTTTTTGCGCAGAAGGTCAATGTGTCCGGCAGACATCCGTTGGAACTTCGGAGAGAAAAGGGCAGGATGCTGAAAGTCAGGCATTTCTTAAGGAACGGCATCGGCGACAAGCGCCCGACGACCATCAAAAACACGGCGCTAACGACGAAGAGCAGCAGGAGTTCCACAAAGGCCCCTCCGATGATGCGACCATAGAGAAGCAGCACGGTAAGCTCGGTATTCATCATCAGTTTTGCCATGGAGACAGCCACCACGATTGGCATCAGCGGCAGGATCGTACCCATGGCGTCGGTAAAGAAGCGGTTGCAAAAGCTGACGAAGTCCCGCACCCAGACCGCCCGTTCCGCCGCTTTCGCCAGGAGCATGCCGAAGAACAGGGCAAGGAACAGCACCTGCAAAAGGTTGTTTCCTTCAAATGGCGCGATGATATTCTTCGGCACGATACTCATGATCACATCCCGGACGGAAACGGTGGCGCCCCCGGAAGCAGCGTTCACCGTATCCATAGCCAACAGCTCCGGCATGGCGCCCATCCGGATTCCGAGAAAAACGGCGAGTCCCAGCACGATTGCCAGCTTCGCCAGGGAGATCATGAGGAGCTTCCCCCCCATGCGCCCGATATCCGCCGCGTCTGACATACCGGTGATACCCGCCGTCACCGAGAAAAAAATCAACGGCGCCGCCACCATCAGGAGCGCGTTCATGAAGATCGTCTCGACGGGCAGGAAGAGATTGTCGCCCACCCAGCGGATCGTTCCGGCGTCGAGCCCCGCTTTCATGACGACCCCAAGAACGACGCCCAGGACGAGGGCGATCAGCGTATGGACGGCCGTCTTGCTGTCGGAACGGTGGATACGCATGGAAATGACGTTCTCGCCCTTTTTCCACGAATGGCTGATCTTGTCCCGATGGGCTTTCAGGATGGCAAGGCTGTAAAGCTCCGCCGTGTCCTCCGTCGCCTCGTTCATTTCTTCAAGGGGATTGAACGGTTCTCCATACGCCGAGAGCCGGAGGTCGACGTCGCCGAAACGCTTCCGGACGTCGAGCCGGGCGGAAAAAGAGGACGCTTCCCCCGACGCCTCGGCCAGACGATAGAAGTTTTCTTCCAGAAGAAGCTCCGCCACGAAAATCTCCCGCCGCGTCACCTTCATCCCGGTCAGGATCTCCTCCAGCCAGTCCACGACCTTGCCGTATTCCGGCGTGGTTATCGTATAAGTCTGTATCACCGTATCTGCTCCAATCTGATGATTCGATGAGGAATATGCTTTGCTGTATCCGTTCCCTTATGCTTTCCTACCCCTGTTGCTCCCCACGGGCATGGAAACCCGGCTGTCGATGTGCCGAACAGACAACACGCCCTCTATCGAGCCAAACCATGCCATGACCAGTAAATTTTATTATACAGGACGGATTGTGCAATGACAAGGAAAAATAGCGCTGCGGCTGGCATGGAAAGCAATGCTCCCTGAACAGAAAAAGGGTCCTGGTCAGAAGCCAGAACCCTTACTTTTTTATGGTGCGCCCGGCGCGATTCGAACGCGCGACCCTCGGTTTAGAAGACCGATGCTCTATCCAGCTGAGCTACGGGTGCAAATATGGTCGGAGCAACAGGATTTGAACCTGCGACCCCCTGCTCCCAAAGCAGGTGCTCTACCAAATTGAGCTATGCCCCGAAAATACGCAAAAGATACTCATATATTATAACGGCGCGCCCTACGGCTGTCAATCGCCGTCTTCCGCTTTTCGTTGGCTCTTGACCATCTGCGCGAGCAGATCGATAGCGCCGCGGCCCATTCCCGTCTCCTTCGTCACCTCTTCGGGGGACATGCCTTTTTCTAAAAGCTCCCGCGCCCGGATGGCCGGGGAATCCGACCGCACCGCCACAGAGGGCGTACCCGTCCCGCGGCTGTCTTCCGCCTCGGAAAACTCGTCGCCCAACGCGGCGGACTGGTTCTCGCCGTCCTCATCCTCTGATTGCAGCGGATCCTCCGACGCTTCCTCATCCGCGTCGGGGTCCTCCTGCTCCTCTGTCTTTGCTGCCGCGTCTTCCGTTTCCGCGTCAGGCTCCGACGAAAAGAGCATTACTTCCGCCTCTTCTTCCGTCCCGGCAGACGGCGCAGACGCCTGCTGTGCGTCTCCTTCCTCCGCCGGCTCGTCTTCTTCCCCAGCGTAATCGTCCTGCCCGCCGCTCTCCGCCGTCGGCGTTCCTTCGTCGTCCGCATCGAGAATCCGCTCTTCCAGATTCGGCTCCAGGTCGGCATACGCCGCTTCTTCCTCTTCGTCGGGCTGCACAGGAAGATCGACCACGTCCGCCACGCTGGAAGAAACGACGACTTCCGCTTCCGTTTTCGCAAGCTCTTCCAACTGTTCCGGCGTGAAAAGCGGCTCCTCTTCCTCCGGTTCTTCTTCCTCGCGCGGTTCCGGCCTTGCCCCCATGTTCGGTTCCACGATAGCCGCAGGCGTTTCGTCCACGATCATTTCGGCAGGCGCGGACTCCGGCCAGCGAATCGTGCGCGGCTCTCCGCCGCGCGGCTCGTCCTCGTATGGATTCCATTCTTCGGCGGGCGCATACGTTTCCTCTGGGTACGCAGGCGACCCGTACGCGTCGTCATAGCCCTGGCCGTCGTAGGCTTCATTCTCGTAATACGCAGGCCCCGGCTCTCTCCGCGCTCCGTAATTCCGCTCCGCCGCCTGCATGGACGCAGATAGCGCCTCGGCAAAACCGTCGCCCCGCTCCGCCGGGGTAAGCCTCGCTCTCGCCGCATAGTCCGCGCGCCGCACGGATGAGATTTCTCCTATCGGCTGCATGGAGAGCGGCGTCCGCATGCCCCGCGCCCTCATTTCGGCAAGTTCCCGCCAGGACGGAGCGTTCCTCCCCGCCGGACCGTAATCCGCCGGATACATAATATCCCTCGGCGGATAATAGGAGTTCTGGGCCGCGCGCATGGCCGCGATTTCCTGTTCCGCTTTTCTCTGAGCGACAGCCTGTTCCTCGCGCACCGCCGCCAGCTGGCTTTCCAGCGTCCGCGCGCGCTCGTCCGCCGCCGCCACCAGACCTTCGATCTGGTGAATCCGCGTGTCCATCTGCGTGATGAGCGTATTCATGGTGTGTTCCATCTGCAGCCGCATCTTGACGGAAGCTTCCTCGACTTCGTCCGCCTTGCTGCCGGAAGAACCGCCGTTCCACAAATCCCGCCGCACGATGAACACAATCAATAGCCCCACGATGATCAGAAATCCCAAAACTTCCATCGCTATACCTGCTCCTCCGCCCGCGCCGCTTTCCATGCGCCATAAAAAGAAACAGACGGAACCGCGCGACGCTCACAGGACGCGTCCTCGTCTCCCGTCTGCCGTTTCTTGCATCTCTTATAACGATATATCAATATTATGCCCGCGCAAAATGTCGACTGCCTGGCGCTCCTCTTCCTCATTCCCACGGCGGTCGCGTCTCTGTCCGCCGGAATAGCCGCCGCCCCGGGACTGACGCTCCGGATCGTCCTTGACTCGCCCGTCTTCGGGGTTGTCCTTGGTCTTGACCGTTTCCATTTTCATCTTGACGTCCGAATTCTCGCGCAGCATCGCAAATTCCTGTTGCACATTGCCTTGCTGATTCAGATTATGCTGTACCTGCCCGGCTTCTGTCGTCCGTGGTACAACCATTTGCAGGCTGATCGGATTGATATCCATCGCCATGTCTTTCTCCTCCCGAAATATGCAGCGTCAATAATACGGGCCGACGCGAACCTCGTCCTCCTCGACCTGGAACGTACAGTGCTGTTCCTCCGCCTGCACATGCTTCACGATTGAATTGACAATCAGCTTCTGTCCCGGGTACATACGGTCGGCTACGCAAATCCTTCCGTTCCGCATCTGCGCGAGCTGCTCCTCCAGCTCCTTGATGAGACGTTCCGAGCGCTCCACCTGCCCCGCCAGCGGGAACTGCGAACGCGTAAGCTGGGCGATCTGCTCCGCCCGGTGCGGCGGGAGCTTCGATACGTCGATCTTCCCCAAAGTATTCAATGCCTGCGTCAGCTGCTGCAATTTCTTCTTCGACTCCGAATACTCCTTGCAGGCCTCCTGATATTTTTTCTGCAGGCTCGGATTCACGCCCACTACGAGGCGCGATGCGACCAACGCCTGATTGCCGATGATATTCGCCCGGATTTCCTCTCCGGCCGCCAAATACCCGCCCGTCACAAGCCCCCGCTTGCCTTCCACGACAATACGAATGCCTGCGCGAAGATCGGAATGAAGCGCGACGTCCGAGATCATGATGACCCCGCCGGCCTCGACGATCCCATTCTCTACGAAAGCCGCCTGCACGTCCTCTTCCGCCGTAACTTTGCCTTTACCGTCAATCCCGATGATGCCGCCTGTGACGAATACGTTGTACCCCGCGACCATTCCGCCCGTGACGGCGCCCTTAATGGTTACCGTTCCGGTCGCTTTGACGGAAAATCCCTGCTGAACGTCTCCGCTGATATCCACTGCGCCGAGGAAATCAATATTTCCCGTTCCGACGCCAACATCGCCGCGAATTTCCAAACGCGGGTCTATGCTGAATTTATTATTCGCCTCGACAATCTGCCCGTCCGACGTCGCGACGACAAAATTCTCATCCTGGATTTCCGTATTCTTGCCTGCGGGCACCGGTTTCGGCTTACCCGGCTTGGCCCGCAGCGTGTCGCCGAAAACATTGGTCCCGTCGATGCCCTGCGTATGGGGAATACGCTCCGCAATGACGTCGCCCTTCCTCGCGATGAGGAAAAGATTCATATTCTTGTAATCGACTTTGCCGTACTTGTCTTCCTTGAACTTCCCCTTGGATTCCGCATCGAATTTGCGGACAATGGTAGCGTCCTTACCCGGTTCCGGCGGCTTCCCTGTAGCGATGACCGTCTGAGAGCCATGCTCCAGGCCACGCTCAATCGCCACCTCGTCAATACCGAAAACAATGCGCCGCTCTGCCAGCGCATCCAAAATATCCTGCTTTTTCGGGGGCACCATGCCGGGCTGGCGGTCAATCTTCATCGTGACCGTCATCCGATCCTTCGAGACTTCGATCTGGAACGACATGACGGCGCGATTGTCTATGACTTCCGCCTCCGTCGTCGGTTCCGACGGTGTGTCGCTCGGAGGCGCAACAGAAGCCTCGAACTGCTTGGCAAGAAGCGTCGGCTTTCCTTCCGCCGCCCGGACGACGCGCGCAAGTTCGGTCATATCATAATCCATGACGCCGTATTCTTTCAGAATCTGCCGCATATCCGAGAGCTCAAAGAGCATGCCGCTGTCATCCGCCGGATAGACTGTGAGATACACACCGTCTGACTTGAATTCGAAAAGATAGCCCGCCTGGCGGCCGCCGACTTCCGCGCTTTTCAGTTTTTCCGCCATGTGCATCCCCCTTTACGCTTCAGTCGATCAAATTTGCTTTTTCACGAGCCAGAAATCCTCTCAGCCTAAAGATTGCCTTGGTATGGAGTTGGCAGACACGCGCTTCCGATATACTGAGCACCATACTGATCTCTTTCATCGTCAGTTCTTCATGATAATACAATGCTACGACCTGCCGCTCGCGTTCCGGCAAGCGTTCAATAGCCTTTGCAAGCATCTGCTGGCGCTCTCGTTTTTCCACTGTCTCTTGGGGTGACGGTATGGCGTTCGCCGCGGTCTCTGCCCGCATATAATCATCAAGCGGAATAACCGTCGCGACGTTGATTTCCGTCACAACCTTGCCCAATTCCTCGACGCTGATTCCCATCGCCTCGGCGATTTCTTCATCCGTCGCGCTCCGTCCTAATCTCCCTTCCAACTTGCCCACACATTGCTCATACGATCGTATCTTCTGCCGAACGGCGATCGGAATCCAATCCTTCGAGCGAAGATAATCCAATATAGCGCCTCTGATTCGGACGCCTGCATAGGTTTCAAATTTATTCTGCCTTTTCAGGTCGTATCTCTCGATTGCATCCAAGAGCCCGAAAAAGCCGCTGCTAATCAAATCGTCCCGGTCGATATGCGGAGGCAAACTGATGGCGATACGCCCTGCGATGACGTTGACCAGCGGCAGATAATTCTCCACCAGCCGATCCCGAAGCGCCTTCGTAGGTTTCTTTGCGTATTCTTTCCATAGGGACTCGCTTTCCTGTTCACTGAATTTCAGTTCCATTGGAAGCCGTTCCCCCTTTCCCATCCTTTGCAACCGGCCTTGTCAGCCGCTTATGAGTCTCCGTCCTCCTCCGGTACGCTGAGACTTTCCAAATTATCCGCCGTCATCGGCGCAAACACAGGAGGTTCCTCCGGTACTTCCTCCTCTGCCTCTTCTGACGAAAACGCGTCGTCCAAGACGGCGCTTTCTATCCCGTCCATATCCTCGCCGGACGCCTGCGCCTCTTCCGTTTGCTCCTGCGGAAGCTCTGCCTGGTCTTCCTGCTCGGCGGGGGCTTCCTGCCTGGTCTCCCCGTCGCTCTCTCCCTCCGAAATATCCGCGCCCTCTCTAAGCGGCGCGGCCTCTTCTGTCTCTTCTGTTTTTGCTTCCGTTTCCGCCGCCGCTTCCGGAACGCTTTCGCCCTCCTGCGGCATAAGTTCCTCCAGCGCGCCGGGCTCCGCTTCTTCCTTCGGCTCCGCCGCTTCCTCTTCAGGCTGCCCCGGTTCTTCCGCCTCGCTCAGCCATTCCGTCTGCAGCTGCTCTTCATTTTTGGCAATGAAGAGCGGAATCCCGACCTCGTCGAGCCAATACAGCACGCCGCCCATAAAGACACCGGATACACAGAATCCTACGAGTGCGCGCAGGAAGACAACGCTGAGCATACGCTCCGAAAAAATCCCTGTAATCACGATAATGGAAGCCGCGATCACCGCCGTCGCCAAAGAAATGCCCAACTTGAAGCCGCCATCGTCCATATATTTACGATAGGCTTCCATCAAGCGCCCCTGCAACTGCGCGCGTCTCCGCTCCCATTTTGTTCTTTCGGCGTCTGCCTCTGCCAAAGACTGCTCATCGGTCCTGGACAACGTATCCATCGTGGCTCCGCTCAGACCGTGGGCAGCCCCCTGTATCGATTCCGCTTCTTCCGGCGGGGCATTTTCCTCCTGCGGCGCCCCGTCCTCCGGCGAGCCAGAAAGCTCGACCGCGGCGGCCGCTTCCATTCCCGGCTCCGTCTGCTCCTCTGGCGCGGACGCGGCTTCCGTTTCCTCCGGCACGGCGGCTTCCGCCGTCTCGTCCGGAATCTCTATACGCTCCGCCACTTAAATATCCTTCTCACCTTTTACCATGGTCTTTACGGTATAAACGCCGTTTTCCAAATTGATCTGCACCGTGCGGCCGTAATTCTCACCTGTATCTTCCGCCAAAAGGGGTATTCCCATATCTTTCAGGATCGCCTTGATCGCATCCGCGTTCCGCTGCCCCACTTTCATGATATCCGTGGCTTTCGCGAACGCGAACATCTGCGCTCCGCCCGCTATTTTTGCAACGAGGCGGGTTTTGGAAGCCCCGAGCCCCAAGACGTCCTTCAGCATAAGCGGCATTCCCGTGTCCGCAAACTTTGCCGGATTCTCGGTGGTCTTCGACTGCCTGCTGTCGGGCAGCATGATATGCAAAAGGCCGCCGACCTTTGCCGTCGGATCGTACAGCGACACCCCGATGCAGGAACCAAGGCCATAGCTGATGAGAATTGAAGGCGCACGACCGACCTTATAGTCAGCCATGCCGACCTTGATCAGTTCTGCCATTTTACCCCACTCCCACTGCTGACAATATCGTATCGAGGGAACCGGGGTCCGGTACAAGGAAGAAATGTCCCTTGATCCCATCCTCGTCTGCTTGGAATTCCGTTTCTATGACAAGCGCATGATCGCCCATCTGTCCAAGTTGTATAAGGACAACGGAAAGAATCGCTCCCGCCATATCCATCGCCAAGGCCGGGATAGACGGCAGCAGAGAAAGCTTCGTCAAATTGAAAAGCGCATTCAGATAAGCGCCAGCAAGAATATTGCCGATTTCCATCAGCGCGGACTCATCCATGAAATCAAGAGTTTTCGTTTCTCCGCGCTGCTTGCCCAATATCATGTCCACGAGATAAAACGCGCTTTCCTGCGGGAGCAGGAACAAGATGTTGCTGGGAGCCGCGCCATAAACCCGCAAAAAGACACCGGCCACCATGACGTCCGGGCCTCCCACCAAATCCGGTACTTCCGTCAGCGGGACGATCGAAACCTCCGGCACGTTCATGTCGATTCTGTGATTGATGATCTGCGACAGAGCTGTCGCGGAATTGCCCGCACCCACGTTGCCAATCTCCCGCAAGGCATCCAGCTGGGTCGGAGTCAACTCCAATATATCATCTGAAACTGCCATGGTTGCTCCTCTCTTTCGTCATTTGATTTCATCCTGAAGCCCTATGATAGCTTCAAGATTGAGAAGAATAATAAGCCGTTCCTCTTCCACCTTACCGACGCCCGTAATAAAGCGGCTGTTTTCGTTGTCCACCGCTTTCGCCGCGTCGATGTGCTCGCCGTTCAGCGTGATAACGCCCGTCACGGCATCGACAATCATGCCGACTTCCAGATCGTCCTCCCGGACGACGACGATACGCGTATCGTCTGTATATTCCATATCCTGCAGGCCGAGGCGCTTTTTCAGGTCAATGACCGGAAGCACCGAGCCGCGCAAGTTGATAACGCCCTTGATGAAATCCGAAGCGAACGGCACCCGCGTAATATCCGTAAGCCCTTTGATTTCCTTGACGTTCAGTATATTAAAGCCGTATTCCTCTTTGCGCAGCTTAAACGCCACGACCTGGACTTCGCCTTCCACCACATTCATCAATTCTGCTTTTGCCATCGTTAATTCCCCCTTCCGCTCACATCAACGCGCTGACATCGAGAATCATCGCTACACGACCATCGCCGAGAACCGTCGCGCCGGAGATGACCTTGAGCCCCGCGAGGAGCTTGCCCAGCGTCTTGATAACGATTTCCTGCTGGCCGATCAGGTTGTCGACCACGATGCCTGCCTTGCGCTCGCCGATATGAACGACGACGACGAAGATATCGTCGTTGTCCTTCTCGTTTACACGCGGCACATTGAGGACGTCGCCAAGCCGGATAATGGGGATAATCTGTCCACGCAGGACGATAACTTCCTTGTTGCGGACCGTCTTGATATCTTCCTGCGTGATATTGATGGTGCTGTCGATGGAACCGAGAGGAATCGCATACATCTCTTCCTGCACTTTGACGAGCAGGGCCTGGATAATCGCCAGCGTCAGCGGCAGCTTGATCTTGAACACGCTGCCTTCGTCGATCTTCGTCTCGACGTCCACATGGCCGCCGAGGGTTTCGATCTTGCTGCGGACGACGTCCATGCCGACGCCGCGGCCCGAAACGTCCGTAATCTGCTCCGCCGTCGAGAATCCCGGCAGGAAAATCAGCCGCACCGCATCGGCGTCGTCGAGGCTGTCCGCCTCTTCCTGCGAAATCATGCCCTTTTCAACGGCTTTGCGGCGAATGACGTCCGCGTCAATGCCTTTGCCGTCGTCGGTGACCATGATGACGACGTTGTTGCCTTCGTGGCGCGCAATCAGGCCGACCTCGCCGATACGCGGCTTGCCTTTCGCTTCGCGCTCATCCGGATGCTCAAGACCGTGGTCGAGCGAATTACGCAAAAGATGCATAATCGGATCGCCGATCTCGTCGATAACCGTGCGGTCGAGTTCTGTTTCCTCGCCCTCGACGGTCAGGTTCAATTCCTTGTTCAATTCCTTTGCAAGGTCGCGGACCATGCGCGGGAAGCGGTTGAATACCTGCCCGACCGGAACCATGCGGACTTTCATGACAACCGTCTGCAAATCCGTCGTGACGCGGTCCATCTGCTCCAAGGTCTCCGTCAGTTCCGTCAGCCGATGCGTAATGCCGATCTGTTCCAGCCGGACCTTGTTGATGACGAGCTCTCCCATGAGGTTGAGCAGCGTATCGAGTTTCTCGATATCGACGCGCACGGACTGGCCGCCTTTGAGCTTCTTTGCGTCCGCCGCAGGCTTCTTGGCAGGCGGCGCCGCAGACTTCGCAACGGGCGCCGTGGGCGCCGTCGTGGCAGGCACATTGCTGGCCGCGGGCGCGGCTGCCTCTGCCGGGGCCGCAGCAGCTGCCGGAGCTTCCAACTGCTTGATTTCTTCGACTGCGTCCGTCATTTCCACCGTATCCACTTCCGAGATGGAAAGCAGCGTGTCTTCAATCGGTTTCATTTCAGAATCCGTAACAACCACAACGTCGAAAGACTGGTCAAACTTCTCCTGCTCCAGATCTTCTGCCGGCGGAACCGACTTGACGACCTCGCCGACCTGATCGAGAGAATTCATGACCATATATGTGCGCGCCGATTTCAGCACGCAGCCCGCGGCAAGCGTCACCTTGATATGGTACGCATGCATGCCGCCGTTCGCCGCTTCTAAAATGACGTCTTTGTCCGTATCCGAGTATTCGATGGACGACCCAGCTGCAGGAGCCGCAGGAGCAGCCTCAGCCGCAGGAGCCAGCGCAGGCTCGGCTTCCGAGATGGATTTGCCGCTTGCCAGCGCGCTGAGCTTCGAAGCGAAGCTCGTGATGTCAACCACGTCCTCCGGTCCGCCGGAGCCGACGCTCTCGATCATTTGCTCCAAGGAATCAATGGTCTTGAAGAGCGTGTCCATGATATCAGGGTTGACCTTCATCTGCTCTTTGCGCAAAAGGTCGAAGACATTTTCCATGTCATGCGTCAGCTCTGCGATTTTCGTAAATCCCATCGTCGCCGACATGCCCTTGATCGTATGAGCATTCCGGAAGATGTCATTGACGACCGATACCTCTTCCGGATCGTTCTCCAATGCCAAGAGGCCATCGTTCAGCGACTGCAAATGTTCACGTGATTCTTCCAAAAACATTTCCATGTACTGATTTGTGTCCATTTTTATTCCCCCTATTTCTTCCTTAATGGCTGACTGCATTTACGATCGCGCCCGCAATATTTTGCAGAGGCTTCACTTCGTCGGCAAGCCCTAAATCGACGACGACTTTCGGCATTCCGTAAACGATAGCGGTTTCTTCGCTCTCCGCGATGACGTATCCGCCCGTCTTTTTTATTTCCGTCATGCCGTTCGCGCCGTCGCTTCCCATGCCGGTCAGGATGACTGAAACTATATCCCTGCCCAACGGAGCCGCCGACTTGAACAGTACGTCGGCCGCGGGACGAAGCGTTCCGATTGGCGGGTCCTGATTCAGCAGAATCTCCCGACCGGAGCCTGAGACCGTCATGTGAAAATTTCCCGGTGCGATATACACATGCCCTGCTTCTATCATATCATGATTTTCCGCTTCTTTCACGGAAATTTTTGAGATTTCGTTTAATCTTTCCGCCAAAGATTTTGTAAAGCCCGGCGGCATGTGCTGCACAATCAAGACGCCGCAGGGAAGATTTTTTGGCAATCCCGCCACGACGGTCTGAAGCGCTTTCGGTCCGCCTGTCGAGCACCCCAGTACCACCAATTTCCGGCCGGTTCCTCCCTTCGGCGATACCGCGCGTATCACCGGCTTTGGTCGTGCCACAAGCGGCGGCGGAGCCGACGGAGGCGTGTAGCCCTTTCGTGTCGGAAGGGAAATTCTCCGCATCACCGGCGGTGAACCCGCGCTGACCTCTTTCTCCGGCGCCTTTTCCGGTTCCTTTTCCGGTGTCTTTTCCGGTTCCTTCGGCTTCGGTGGGACCGGAGGCGTTTCGGGCGCTGGCGGCGGTGAGGATGACCGCCGGAAAATGCCGCCCGCATGTACCGCCGTTCTCGCTTTTGTCAGGATCTCGTCCTCGACGGTATCCACCTTGGAGATGGACCCCCCCGCCTTGCTGACGAAATCCACGGCGCCAAGCGACAGCGCCTTGATCGTCGCCTTCGTCCCGTCCTGGGTAAGGCTGGAGAACATGAGGACGGGCGTCGGACAATCGTTCATGATGATTTCCAATGCCTGCAACCCATCCAGCACCGGCATATTGACGTCCATCGTCACTAAGTCAGGCTTCAAAGTCTTGACCTTTTCCACCGCGTCTTTTCCGTTTGTCGCGGTCGCAACGACCTCAAAATCCGGCTGTTTTTTGAACATATCCGACAGCACCATGCGCATGAAAGCAGAGTCGTCGGCTATTAAAACTCGAAACATGATTTGCACCCCTATCCGGCCCTTCCGGGCATTTCTTCCAGTCGCTGTCTTTCCCCGACCGATTGACCATCGACCGCGTCAAATCATGCCTGTGGGGTGTAAGGCTCCCTCACATGACTTTCCATGAACTTGTCGCGCATAAAGCCCCAACCTCTGAACAATCCTTTGTCCGCGTCCATCATGCAGCGCGTACTTACGGCGTCGCATAGCATAATTGGCCCCCTTATCAGAAAGATTTATAGAAAGCATCTTTCGATGCGAAAAACCCCTCTATTAGAAATTCAACATCTTTTGCAAAAATCCTTTCCATCCCCAACGAATTTCGTGTTGTCCTCCATAAAGAACATTTTTTGCCACCGCTTCGATGCAACGGGCCGACATCGCGTCAGGATAGGCCGCCAGGAGCGGCGTCTGTTTTTTTACCGCGTTCATGACATTTCTGTCTTCATAAATTATACCCAAACTTGTCAGCGGCATCGAGAGAAATTTTTCCGAAGTGCGCCCGAGTTTCGCCAAAACTTCGTTTCCCTCGGCTTCATCATATACGCGATTGACGACTATCTTCAAGTCTTTCTTTCCGGATTTCAGGCTATAGGTTTTCATCACCGCGTACGCGTCGGTCAGCGCCGTCGGTTCCGGCGTCGTCACAAGGATGACCTCGTCCGCCGCGAGGACAAAATCGAGCACGTTCCGCCCGATTCCTGCTCCCGTATCGACTAAAACAATGTCCGCCATGGATTCGCAAGCGGTCAGCTTGTCCATGAGACGCTGCCTTTCCTGCGGGGTAAAGTCCACGGCCCGTTCGATAGCCGAACCGCCGGAAATGTATTTCACGCCGTAAGGGCCGTGAATCAAGACGTCTTCCAGCGTCACCTCAGGCTTCAAAAGCTGCATCAGGTGATGCTTGGAAACCGTTCCGAGCACGACGTCCACATTGGCCATGCCAAGGTCGGCGTCGATCACCATCACGCGCCGCCCGATCTTTCCCATGGCAATCGCTAAATTCACCGTCAGATTTGTCTTTCCTACGCCGCCTTTTCCGCTTGTGATGGCGATAACCCGCGCGCTCGTCCGTATCGTCGGACGAAAGACCCGCTTGTACGCCGGCACGACAGTTTGTACGCCGCCTTGCGGCGGAACGACCACGACAGACGGCGTCGGGGGCGGGGCCGGTGCGACACGGGGCGCAGCCTGCGGCATGCCGTATTCAATTTTCCCCTGCACGAGCTCCCGAAGGCTCGCCGCCTGATCTTTCATAGCTCATTACCTCAGCATGAGTCTCGCCAAAGCTTCCGGCAGCGCCGGTTCTATATCGTCAGGCACGGTTTGTCCCGTTGTCAAATAGGACAACGCCAAGCGACGGTCAAAAAGAAGATTTACAAGAAAGCCGAGACTTTTCGTTTCATCCGTTTTCGTCAGCAGGATCCGGTCGGGCCGGCAGGCCGCAAAGCGCTCGAAGATCGTCTCCGCATCGCGCTCCTTCGTCGTCGCGCTCAACACGAGATGTTTTTCGATGGACGGCTCCGACGCCAGGAAATCCTTGAGCTCTCCCATCTGCTCCGCATTATTCTGGCTCCGTCCCGCCGTGTCAATCAGGATCAGCTTCTTGTCACGATGCTGCCGAAGCTTGGTCTTCAAATCCGCCGTCGTAAAAACGACTTCCAGCGGAAGACCCAATATATCGGAATAGGTCTTGAGCTGCTCCACCGCCGCGATTCGGTAATTGTCGGCGGCGATCAGGGCAATCTCCCGGACGCCCTTTTCCAGTACGAACTTGGCCGCGATTTTCGCTATCGTCGTCGTCTTGCCTACGCCCGTAGTTCCAATCAGCGCGACAATCTTCGGCCGCCCGGCTTTCAGACCGATCCCGTTCCCGGTCTTCAGAACGCTGTGCAAATATTCTCCCAGCGCCTTCACCGCTTCGGGGGAATCCTTGCCCAACATCATCGTCGCGGGAGGAACCTTGCGGATAATATCCTGCATCACGTCGTCGCGAAGCTCCTGGATGCTCAGCGCGTCCCGAAGCGTCGCCCCCTCTTCGCTGCCGGGGGATTGGTTCATCACTTGACGCAGCATTTGACGCATCTGCGCCAGCTCGTCCTCGAGCTCGTTGATTTTCGCCTGACGGGCAGATTCTTCCGGCAGGATCTCCTGCTCCTGGGGCTCCTCCGCCGCCGGCTCCGCTTTCGCCGGATTCTTTTTCGCCAGGGTTTCCGCCTTGATAACGCGGGATTTCTTCTTTTTGGGCGCCGGCGGCTCCGGCTGCCGCAGCGCTTCTTCCATCTCCGGTTCCAAGCCGGACAGGATCGGCTCTGTCAGGGCCTTCTGCAAATCTTCAAGGCTTGGCCGCGCGGAATCAGGCTCCATGTCCGACGGCATCCGCAGCGAAGCCGTCTTCTGTGACGGACGAAGTTTCGCCGTCCTGCGCGAAGCCTGCGGCTTCGGTGCCGGCTTCAGCAAAGGCTCCGGCGCCAGCGACGCAAAATCATCCGCCGGCCGCCCGACGTCCCGGCTCTTTGCCCGGGCCTTTGAAACGCCGGCTTCCGTCCCTGCCGTCTTATACTGAGAAAGCACGTTCAGCGGACGCGCAGCCGTCTGCGGCTGCGGCTGGGCCGCCGCAGGCGTCGCCGAAGGAACCGGCATCGCGGGCAGCTTCACCCGCGGCCGGCGCGGCACATCGTCCACCGCCGCCGTGACCTCCACGACCTCCTTGGCCTTATAGCCCAGGAAGCCGCCCTGTTTATATCGTTTCGTATGAAGAATGACCGCGTCGCGCCCGAGCTCGTCCTTGACCATGGCCATGGCCTCTTTGAGATCGGCCGCTTTAAATACCTTGATACGCAATTATATCTTCACCACCCCAAGAATTTGCAGTTCCACGCTCTGTTCTATTTCCGCATGGGAAAGGATAATAACGCCCTCGATGGAGCGCTCGACGAGCTTTCGGAAATACGGGCGGACCGCCGGGCTTGTCAAGACAATCGGCTGATAGCCCATATTCGTCAGTTTCGTCAGTTCCGTGTTCAGCACCGTCAAAAGCTTTTGCATCGTATCGGGATCGAGACTCACATACGAGCCGCGGTCCGTGCGCTGCACCGCGCCGGCGATCCGGTTTTCCAGCGCAGGATCCAGCGTGATGCAGGGAATCGTATTATTCTGCAGGTTTTGCTGCGTAATCTGGCGCGCCATCGCATGCCGGACATACTCGGTCAAGATATCCGTATCCTTCGTCGCCCGGGCGTAATCCGCCAGCACCTCGAAAATCGTGCTCATATCGCGAATCGAAATGCGCTCCCGCAACAGATTCGCCAGCACCTTCTGCACCTCGCCCACCGACGGCATCTGCGACATGACCTCCTCGACGAGCGTTTCGTTCGTCTTCTTGAGGTTGTCCACGAGATCCTGCGTTTCCTTGCGGCCGAGGATTTCGTCCGCATGGGCTTTGATGACCTCGGTCAGATGCGTCGCAAGCACCGACACGGCGTCAACCACCGTGTAGCCGTTCAGCTCGGCCTGCTCTCTCTGCTGCTCGGTAATCCAGAGCGCCGGAAGGCCGAACGCCGGCTCGATGGTCTCGATGCCCGGCACTTCCTCGAACACTGTCCCGGAATTCATCGCAAGGAAGTGATCAAGTAATAATTCGCCCTTTGCTATCTCAATTCCTTTTAATTTTATAATATATGAGTTAGGTTTTATCTGAATGTTGTCTCGGATACGGATCGTCGGCACTACCAGACCGAGCTCCAGCGCGCACTGGCGGCGGATCATGACGATGCGCTCCAGAAGGTCGCCGCCCTGTCCCGTATCGACCAGCGGAATCAAGCTGTAGCCGATTTCAAGCTCCATCGGGTCGACCTGCAAAAGCGAAACGATATTTTCCGGCTTCGTCGCCGCCTGCTTTTCCTTGGCCGCCTGCTGCTTCTGCTCCTCGGTCTGCGCCTCCGGCGTTTCCGGCTTCTGACGGAGGGAATACCCGATGAACGCCGCCAAAGACGCCAGCACGAAGAACGGAATGCCCGGAAGACCCGGCACAATGGCAAGCAAAGTCAGCACGCCGCAGGCGATGAAAAACACGCGCGGATTCCGAAACAGCTGGGACACGAGATCGGAACCGAGGTTGTCCCCTTCCGAGGACGCCCGCGTGACGATGATGCCCGTCGCCGTGGAAATCAAAAGGGCGGCTATCTGTCCCACAAGGCCGTCGCCCACCGTCAGCAGCGTATAGGTCTGAAGCGCCTGCATCGCCGAAAGGTTCCGCATCAGCATGCCGATGATGAAGCCGCCGCCGATATTGATCAGCGTAATGATGATCGACGCAATCGCGTCGCCCTTGACGAACTTCGAAGCACCGTCCATAGCGCCGTAAAAACTCGCCTCAGCCTGGATCTTCTCGCGCCGCTTCTTCGCCTCGGCGTCGGAAATCGCGCCCTGGTTAAGGTCGGCGTCGATCGCCATCTGCTTGCCCGGCATCGCATCCAGCGTAAAGCGGGCCGCAACCTCGGACACGCGCTCCGCGCCTTTCGTGATGACCACGAACTGGATGACGACGAGAATCAGGAATACAATAAAGCCGACAACGGCATTGCCGCCCACGACGAAATTACCGAATGCAGTAATGACTTCGCCGGCGTAGCCTTCCAAAAGGATCAGCCGCGTCGAGGAAATATTCAGCGCCAGCCGAAACAGCGTCGTAATCAAAAGCAACGACGGGAAAACGGAAAAATCCAGCGCTTCCGAATTGTAGATTGTCACCAGCACGATGACAAGCGACAAAGTGATGTTCACGCAGAGCAGGATATCGAGGAGCATCGTCGGAAGCGGAATGATCATCATTAGGACGATCATGATGAGAACGGCCGCCACCAGCACATCGCTATGCTGTTGTATGAAGCTGCCCTTCTCTTCCATTTCACGGCTCCTTCAATCTATATCAACGCGCTTCATCCCTTCGGGATCATCCGGCGTAGCGATAAGGATGTTTCAGATGATAAACATAGGCGAGGACTTCCGCCACAGCTTTATAAAGCTCCGGCGGCACCGTGCCGCCAATCTCCACCGCCGCGTATAGGGCGCGGGCTAAAGGTTTGTTTTCCACGATCACGACGCCCGCTTTGCGCGCCACGTCCTTGATCCTCAGAGCGACAAGGTCCTGCCCTTTCGCAATCACTTCCGGTGCGCGCATCCCGTCGGAATATCGGAGCGCCACAGCGAAATGCGTCGGGTTCGTCACAATGACGTCCGCTTTCGGCACTTCCTGCATCATGCGCGCCATTGCCATTTCCCTTTGTTTCTGCTTGATCTTGCCCTTGATCTGCGGATCGCCTTCCATCTGTTTGAACTCTTCCTTGACCTCCTGCTTGGTCATCTTGAGCTGTTCGTTATGCTCCCATTTCTGGTACAGATAATCCAAGACCGCCAGCACAAAAAATATCGCGCATATCTTGAAGGCCATCATGAAAATGATGTCGGCGATCTTCGCCATGCTCATGCTGAGGTCGAGATAGATGAGCTTCGGCATCTGCAGGATCTCGTCCTTCAGGTTTTCATAGAGGAACAATCCGATAATCAGAATCTTGAACAGGGACTTCAGCAGCTCCACCAAGGAGCGCTTGGAAATGATGCGGCTGAAACCGTTGATGGGGTTCAGCTTGTCCAAATCGAAGCCCAAAGGCTCCGTCGTAAAATTCCAGCCGACCTGCACCAGATTGATGGCAAGGCCGATAATCATGATGGCCACCATGACCGGAAACGCGGTCTTCAAAAGGATCGTAACGATGCCGATGAAAAGCCGCATCACCGTTTCCGTATCCACCGTGGTATTCAGGTTTCCAAAAATATACGTCGCGTAAGCGGCAATCTCACGATACGTATAAGCGCCAAGCACTTTCAGCGTCCAAAACCCGATAAACAGGACGAACGCCGCATTCAGTTCCTGGCTTTTCGCCACCTGCCCCTTGTTTCTCGCATCCGACTTTTTCTTCGCAGTCGGCTCTTCCGTCTTCTCTCCCCCTTCGTCCGCGAAGAGCTGGAGATCGAAGATGAACCGGCTATCGTAAAGCTCGGAGGGCAATGGTGATATTTCCGTACATCGCATTGAACACCACATCCAAAAACAGCACATAAAACGGAATCACGATAGACAGCACGCCGAGGCCGACGATGATATGCATCGGGACGCCGACGACAAAAATATTGAGCTGCGGCATCGTCCGCGCGAGAATGCCGAGGCCCACATTGGTCATCAGCACCGCGAACGTGACCGGAATCGCGATCTGCGCGCCCGTGACAAAAATACCGACGGTAAAGCGCGCCACGATCTCCACAAGGGACAAATCGGGATTCATCGCCAGCAGCGGCACGGAACGAAAGCTCTCCACCAGCGCCGAGATCAGCACATGATGGCCGTTCGTCACCACGAAAACGATAAGCCCCAAATTATAAAGAAAACTTCCGATAAGCGGTATCTGCTGACCGGAAGTCGGGTCCATGACATTGACAATAGAAAATCCCACCTGCATATCCATCAATTTGCCCGCCATATTGATAGCCGCAAACGAGACATAGGCCACGAAGCCGATAAGCCAGCCGACAAAAAGCTCGCGGACGACCGCCGCCGCAAAGCCGAGTACAGACCCCGGCGCGGCCACGGCGCCAAGGCCGTCCACCACCGGGAAAATCGCAAAGGAGAAGGCCACCGCCGCGCCCACGCGAATCGTCTGCGGTACGTTGAGGCTGCCGAAAAACGGCGACAGGATGAAAATCCCCGTCACCCGCGTCAGCATCAGCAGGAAAACCGCCGCATGGTTCTGCATCAAATCGTAAAAATCCACGACGCCCTCTCCGAATTCAGCCGATATACATCGGCAAATTGGTAAACACGCCCGACACGTACTCCACCATAATGCGGAGCATCCACGGGCCGAAAATCAGGATAGCCACAAAAACCGCGATAATCTTTGGGATAAACGCCAGCGTCTGCTCCTGGATAGACGTCGTCGTCTGGAACACGCTGACCGCCAGTCCTACCAGAAGCCCCAGCCCCAGCATCGGGGCCGCCACAAGAAGAACAATCATGAGCGCCTGTTGACCGATCTGCACGACCACGTCGCCGGACATTCTCCCATCTCCCCGCTGCTACTTGAAACTCACGATCAAAGACCGTATCAAAAGCTGCCACCCGTCCACCATGACGAACAGCAATATCTTGAACGGCATGGAAATCATGACCGGCGGGAGCATCATCATGCCCATGCCCATCAGGGTGCTCGCCACGATCATGTCAATCACGATAAACGGAATGTAAATCATGAAGCCCAGCTGAAACGCCGTCTTCAATTCGCTGATCACATACGCCGGAATCAAAGTGAACGTCGAAACGTCGTCCGGCGTGTCCGGCCGCGCGTCCCCGGCGAGATTGACAAAAAGCGCCAAATCCGCCTCGCGGGTCTGCTTGAACATGAACTCCCGCATGGGAGCTACCACGTTCTTCAGCGCTTCCTCCTGGGATATCTGCCCCGCCAGATACGGCTGCAAGCCCTGCTCGTTCGCCGCGCTCCAGTACGGCGCCATGATATAGGCCGTCAAGAACAGCGCCAGCGCGATGACCACCTGGTTCGGCGGCACATTCTGCGTTGAAAGGGCGTTCCGCAAAAAACCGATGACAACCACGATACGGACAAAGGCCGTCGTCATCAAAAGGATCGACGGCGCTATGGACAGGATTGTCAGCATCGCGAGGATCTGCAGCGTCACCGCCACATCCTGCGGATTGCTCGACGTGCCCACATTGATGTCGATATTCGGGATCAGCGGCGCAGCCCAGCCGACGTGAACCGTCATCAAAAAAGAAAGCAGGGCTCCCAAAGAAATGAGAGTCCGCCGCTTATTCAACACACCTCACAACCCCTTCTCATCTGCGATATCCTCCGTCGCGAAAAAGCGAAGGGATCCTCTTCGCAAGCTGTTCCAGCGTTCCCATCTGGGAAGAGAACATATCTATTCCGCCGGATACCGCCAAAGAGCTGCGATGCAGACGCTCGATCTCCTCCGGATCCGTGATCTCCTTGAGACGCGTAATCGAATGCTCCGTAACGCCAAGCACAAACACGCGCTCTGCCAACTCGACGATGCAGACCGAACGGTTGGGCCCAAGCGGAAGATGCGCCAAAAGATGGCCCCCGGTAGCGCCCGCCGCCTTCGTAAAATGAGAACTCAAAAGCCGCGCCGCGAGATAGGCCAAAATCAAGACAAACGCGAACACCGCCAACAAGCTCAAAAGATAAGCCAGCGTTGACCACCAAGAAACCCCGGTCGGCCTCGGGTCGGGCTCCGTATAGCCCGCCAGGTAGCCGCCCTCCGCCGCCAAAGCCGTCCCGTCAAAAAACAGCACGGCCATCGCGGCCAGCGCGAAAAAGACCGCCAGCCGGGGCAAAACCCGAGCCATCAGCCTACGGCTTTACGGACAGCCTCAAGAACGCGATCCGCCTGGAACGGCTTGACGATAAAGTCGCGCGCGCCCGCCTGGATTGCCTCGATGACCATCGCCTGCTGGCCCATGGCGCTGCACATGACGATCTTCGCATTGGCGTCGATCTTCTTAATCTCCTTGACCGCAGTAATACCGTCCATTTCCGGCATCGTTATATCCATCGTCGTAAGATCGGGCTTCAGCTCCTGATACTTCTCGACAGCTTTCATGCCGTTCTCCGCCTCGCCGACCACTTCGTAGCCGTTCTTTGACAGGATGTCCTTGACCATCATTCGCATGAAAGCCGCGTCATCAACAACCAAAACTCTGACTGCCATGTTGTTCATCTCTCCTCTTTACTTGGAATCTGCACTCCACTTACTTATTATATAAAAATCTTGCGATTTACACAAGGTAAAACTGATTATTGCAACTTCGCCGCTCGCTCCTCGGGGCTGACGATATCCGTGATGCGGACGCCGAAATTCTCGTCGATGACCACGACCTCGCCTTTCGCCAGGAACTTGCCGTTGACGTGGATATCGACCGGCTCGCCGGCGAGCTTGTCCAGCTCCACGATGGAGCCGTTCGTCAGTTCCAAGATCTCCTTGATGGATTTCTTGGTCCGTCCCAATTCCACCGTCACCTGCAGCGAAACATCGAGGATCAGGCCGATATTCGCTTCGTTGACCTGCACCGGCGCTGTCGCCAGCGGCGTAAACTGCGCCGCCTGTACGGGAATCCCCTCCGACACGCGAGCCTGCTGGCCGTACATCGGCGGAGGCGCTGCAGCCATCGGCGGCGGCGGTGGCGCCGCTGCCTGCGGAGCAGGCGCAGGAGCCGGGGGCGGAGGTGGCGGCGGCGCCGCTTGCGGAGCGGGCGCAGGTGCCGGGGGCGGAGGCGGAGGCGCCGCTTCCTCTTCCTCGGCAGCGCCGCTGTTCAGCAGGCTGTTCACCATTTCCGTCGCTATGTCTACCGGCAGGATCTGCATGATCTCGCTGTCGATCAATCCGTCGACTTCCATGCGGAACGAGGTCTTCACGATCGCCTCGTTCGTACCCACAAGCTCCGTCACCGGATCTGCCGTTCCGAGATCGATCAGGTTCACCTTCGGCGGCGAGATATCGATCTTCTTATTGAACATCGACGAGAGCGACGTTGCGACGGCGCCCATCATCTGGTTCATCGCCTCGCCCACCGCGCTCATGTGGATCTCGTTCAGGTCGTCCGGCGGAGCCGTACCGTCGCCGCCCATCATCAGATCGGCGATGATGCAGGCGTCGCTCGCCTGGATCGCGAGAATATTGTTGCCGCCAATTCCGACCGTGTAACCGACTTCAACGATCAGATACGGCATCGGGTAGCTTTCCCGTATCGCAGCCATCGTCGACATAGACACCGTCGGCGTCGTAATGGAAACCTTATGTCCCAAAAGCACGGACAGCGTCGTCGCGGCACTTCCCATCGAGATATTCCCGATTTCGCCGAGCGCATCCTTTTGCATATCGTCCAAAGGATCGTCCACCACAGGGGCGGCACCGCCTCCTTCAGGCGCCGCTTCTGCAGGCGGAGGTTCCACAGACGGAGCGTCCGCAGCCGGAGCGTCCGCAGCCGGAGCGTCGCCCGACGGCAATCCGCCGCCATTGAGCAGGGCGTCAATCTCCTCCTGCGAAATCATATCATCACTCATCGGTTCCTTCATCTCCCTCTGGCGCCACTCGCGTTATCTGAATGGCCGATTTTTTTCCGAAAGTACCTGGTCGGCAGAAAAATTTGCGCCGCGTTCCCACCATTACCGGAAGCTCCGACTGGACCTTGGTATCGAGCTGCAGCACGTCTCCGTAGCCCAACATCAGGAACTCCCGAATGGATATATCGATCGTCCCCATCTCGACGATGAGCGGCACCTTGGTTTTCTCGATCTTCTTTTGCAGGATCGCCACCTGTTCCGGATGGCTCTCCTTCGAAACCGACGAAGCCACCCAAAACGTCGTCGTCAGCTTCGACATGATAGGCTCCAGCACGAGATATGGGATACAAATATTCATGAACCCTTCCACTTCGCCGGTCACGATCTTCAGCGTGATAATGACCACCATATCGCTGGGCGGAACGATCTGCACAAATACCGGGTTCGACTCCATGACCTCGAGGCGCGGGTCCATCTTGATAACATTTTCCCATGCATCCCGGAAAAAATCAATGGCTTTTCCGAAAGTCTTGCGAATGACCGCCTCCTCGATCTCCGTCAAGCCTCTGGGTTTGATACTGTTCGAGCCGGTTCCTCCGAAAACGCGGTCGATGATGGAAAACGCGATGCTCGTATTGAGCTCCATGACCACATTTCCCTTGAGCGGCGGAACCGCCAGCACGCCGATGACGCTTGGGTTCGCCAACGACTGGACGAACTCCTGATAAGTGAGCTGCTCGACGGAAGCCACCTCGACATCGACCATGCTGCGAAGACTGGTTGACAGATAAGTATTCAAGAGACGCCCGAAATTGTCGTGGAGCATCTGCAGCGTCCGTATCTGATCCTTGGAAAACTTGTCCGGCCTCTTGAAGTCATAGACTTTGACCTTTTTCTGGTCTTCCTCGGCCTTGACCTGATTCGCGTCCACGGAGCCGTCGGACAACGCCGACAGCAGCTTATCTATCTCAGACTGGGAAAGTACGTCCTCTGCCAATCTTCACCCTCCCCCCCTTCGGTAATGAGGATTTCCCGCAACTATTGCAGGACAAAGCTCGTGATATACACGCCGTAGACAGAGCCCTCTCCCAACTCGTGATTGACTTCCGTCTTGATCTTCTCCTTCAGCGCATCCTGCTTCGCCGCGTCATAGCCGTCCAACGGCTCGGAACGAAGGATATGCAGCACGGTGTCCATCATCTTCGTCTCGGCGACGGAATTCATCTTACCTTCCGTGATGATCTCCTTCTTGCCGGGGTTCATCTCGAGCATGATGCCAATCTTCAGGAAATGGCCGGCCTTGACGCCGCCCACATTGACGAGGATTCCTTCCTTCGGATCGCCCAGCTTCACGAACACGCCGGGGTCATGATACCGCGCGCCGCCCTCCGGCTCATTGTGCGAATTCGCCACAAGCTTTGAAGCCACGAAATACGCAATACCGCCTGCCAGCGCAATACCCACCAAAACGAGAACGACAATCGCGATTGCCATCACCGGTATCTTCTTTTTAGGCTTCTCTTCCGCAGCTTCCTCTCCTTCGGCCGCTTCGGGATTCGCCTTTTCCGGCTCCTCGGCCGCCGGTTTCTTCTCGTCCGCCATGAAAAATCACTCCTTCGCAAGCTTTTTTGCTCGGTTCGTTATAATTCCTTTCCTATCGGGCAAAAAAACCCGTAATAGGCCATCACTTATGAAGCGCGCGGCGATACGCCATCACCCGCCGCACAACCTCGTCCATCGGCTCGTCCACGATCAGCTTCTTGCCGTTGATCAGCGTCACCACAGTATCCGGCGTCTCCTCAATCGTCTCAATCACTTCCGCGTTCAGGATAAAAACGCCTTTCTTGTTGACCTCAGAATTAAACTTCGTCAATTTGATCATAGGACACGCTCCCGTTTCTGTAAAATGATTACATTATGACTAATTTATTATACTACAAACCACGCCCCTGCGGAAACCCTAAAAACGGCTTCCGTGAGAAACAAGGAAAAAAGTCTTATACAATTTTGATTGCCCGCGCGACAACGAAGCAAGGACGCACGCAAACTCCTCCGTTTGTATTGTACCACAAAAGAAAGATATAGCAAAGCCTTGAACTGCATATTCCTTTTAGGAATCACTGATTAAGTCAATTTATGACCTTGCCGAAGGATTTTTCCGTCAGGCACCCCATAACATGCCAGTGGCATGTTATGGGGTGCGAAGGCATAGCATCGCTGCGTCGATAAGCAGACGCTTAGACTTTGACTGAGCGAAGCGAAGGAAAAGTCTTAGTGGTCGCTTATGCAAAGCTCGCCATCTGGCACAGCATGACGGGAAAAGACTCGACAAGGACGAAAGGGACTTGTTCAGGGGTTCCTTAATTGTACGCAAGAAAATCAGCGCATGGCAACCTTTTCATCCTGTGCTTGCCATATCGCTTATGCGACGGCCATTTCACCCGTTCCGCAAAAAGAAGAACCAGCCGCGTAAAAAAAGACTGCCTCAGGAAGAAATTTCTTCCTGAGGCAGTCCCGTTCAATTTTGTTTTACCGCTTCATGTTGACGACGGTTTCCAGCATTTCGTCGGAGACCGTGATGATCTTCGAATTGGACTGGAATCCACGCTGGGTGATAATCATATCCGTGAACTCGTTAGCCACGTCCACGTTGGACATTTCGAGAGCCGACGGGGTGATTTTTACTCCAAGGTCTGCCGCCGTCTTGACATTGGGATCTCCCGAGTTGTTCGACACCTGATAGAGGCTGTCGCCCGCCTTCGTCAAGCCAGAAGCATTATTAAACTGTGCAACCGCGACCTGCGCTTCTGCTTGCTTGATACCATTAGAATATGTTCCGGTAATAATGCCCGAGCTGTCGATAGACACGGACGAAAGCGTTCCTGCCGCATTGCCATCCGTCTTTCCGGCAATGGTATTGCTACCCGAATACTGAGTAATCGCAGAAAGATCCAAAGTAATTTTTTGATCGGCGGTAGAGCCGTTGGTCAACGTCATTTCTACCGTACCATCGCCCGAATTATACGCGCCCGTCGTCTTGAAAGACAATGTCGCGTCCGGCATTGCGATGGTGGTCTCCGTGCCGTCCGGCTCTTTGATAATCGTCTGGCCCGATCCGTCAGGATTTACTGACACCGTCCACTCGTTGCCATTGATACTATCGGTCTTCGTCTTGGTGAAGTAAACAGTAACGTCATGCGCCGCTCCCAACGTATCATACACAGTGATCGTTGTCACGACAGGCATACTCCACCCCTCGGCATACCGTCCGGAAGTCTGCACATAGCTGGAACCGTCACTCATTTTCACCGTGACCGGCTCATCAGCGGAAGCCGCAGAAAACGGCATTTTTATCTCGTCTATCGTGGGCATCGCCGTTTCACCGACTCTGTCAACTTTAATATCCTCTTGAATGGCCGAAATCTTAGAAGCAATACTGAAACTAGCGATAGTTGTATTAACAGTTACTCCGTTTTTCGTGTAGCTGTACGCACCGCCAACCTTGTAGTCCGTTCCCGTCGAACTGTCTTCAACCGTTGTCCCATCACCCAAAGTGAGGACTACACGATTGGCTTTGCTCGCCGCCCCCGACATATGATCAGTTGTACTGTCAGGAACACTTATATAATCTTTCCCCACCGTGCTGATGGTTCCATTGGTTGTCACTTGAACGGTGGCACCACTATCCAAAGTGAGCGTAACTTCGTTCTTGTCGGTTTTTTTAACGGAATCACCTTCGCCCGTCATAGTGTGGCTGGCAATCCCCCCTACCGTCACAGTCGCGCCGGTCCCGCTTGGCGAAGAGACTTTCATCTTGTCGATTATAAAACCTTCTGTATACCCTTTTATCTTTGAGGTATGGGGAACCCCCATGCTATCCGTGTAAGAATAACTATCCGTTCCAATGTTATATGTAGCAGACGTAGTAGTAACATCGTGCTTTGTCCCATCCTCTAAATACAGCCAAACAATGTTCTCTGCAGCATCGCCATTCGTCGTAACAGAGCCGCCTGCGGTAGAAATCAATTTCCCTTCATAAGCTTCACCAACAACGTAAGTAGTCCCCGAAATGCCCGCGCCCGTTTTTCCTCCCAAGCTTGTAAGCGTAATGGCCTTTGTAGTGGTCGCCGTATCGGAATCTGGAGCGTGCTTCGTCTCATAGCCGAAAGACCATCCATTCCCTGCCTCAGAAGCCGATATATCTTGGCCATCCACCAAATAAGCCGTTACCGGGGAATTGTCTTTGCTGACAACCACAGACTCCCCAGGATTGGAGTGCACAACCGTCGCCGTAGTGCCCGGATACGTGTCGCCAACGGTATAAGTACCATGGTCAACAACTACTTCGGTGCCATCGGAAAGAATCAATGTAATCGGCTCCTGCGGAGTCCCACTCGCCGGCCCATCTTCGGGTTTTGTTAAATCGCTTTTACCTCCAGTAACCTCCGTAATTATCGGAACGGAAGAATTAAGGTTATTGGAGTAAGCAGTTCTTGTCGAGGCAGCAGCAGCCATAGGCTTGCCGCTTGGAATCTGGATATTTCCCACTTCGCCAGAAGTATTTAAGGAACCGTTCTGCGCCATCCAGCCCTGAACATACATACCATTGCCCGGCAAAACATAGTTGCCATCTGCGTCAAACTCGAAAGCGCCGTTTCGCGTATAGTAAGTGCCGCTGCTGTCCTTCACAACGAAGAGCCCGTCTCCCGAAAGGCAAAGATCGGTATTTTTGCCCGTGGACTGCACGGATCCATTTGTAAAAAGCATATCAACAGCGGCAACCGAGGAGCCGAGACCAATCTGCTTGGGGTTCGTACCACCCACATTCTCATTTGGAGCGCTGGCGCCCGTAAGGGTCTGGCTCAGCATATCGGTAAATGTCACGCGGCTCGATTTGAAGCCCGTAGTGTTGACGTTGGAAATGTTGTTGCCGATGACGTCCATGCGGGTCTGATGATTTTTCAGTCCGGAAACACCGGAGAAAAGAGAACGCATCATAAAGTATCATTCCTTTCTTTTTGCCAAGTGCGACCCGAAGCGCTTCTCTCATTCTGCGCCCCGAGGCTCCCTGAAAGGTCCAGCCTTAAAGGATTGCCGCACTGTCGATATTCGTGAAGATGTTTTCCTTTGCGCTCGTTCCGTCCATAGCGGTAATCACGGTACGGTTCTTGACGCTGACGACGAAGGCCATGTCGTTCATGTAGATGAGGGATTCCCTCGCCCCTTTTTCCGCCATGCGCTCCACCGTGTCGTCCAGCTTCGCGAGCTGCTGGTCGCTGAGGTCGATCTGCCTGTCCCGAAGGCGCTCGTTCGCGTGCTTGGAGAATTTGACCTTCGTTTCCTGTCCCGCCAAGATGTCGGCGAAATCGGAGGTCTGCTTTTCGTCCCGCTGCACGCGGTTCGCCGCCGGATTCCCGATGGGCAATATGGGCTGTGACGACCAAAAGATTTTGTTGTCCGCCATATTCCTCATGCCTCCACTTTCTCAGGCGTCCGCCTCGCCCACCTGCCGGATTTCGCTGATTTCCACCTGATACGTCTGGCCGTTGGCTTCCGCCACGATTTTCGGACTGCCGTCCACGATGTTGACGCCTTTGACTTTGCCGACAAAACTCGCTTTCGTGGTAACGGCGTTGCCGTTGGCGTCGACGATTGCCTTGCCGTTGGCGTCGGTCTGCACCGCCTCGGTTTCCCACGCGATGTCCTTGCCGATCATGCTGCTGAGCTGGCCGACGAGCACCGAGGTGTCGATGTTCGAAACCATCTGGGAGACTTCCTCGATGGATTTGTAAACGTTGGTCATCTGCTCCAGCGAAGAGAACTGTGCGAGCTGTGCTACATACTCGGAGTTGTCCTGCGGATCGAGGGGGTCCTGGTACTGCATCTGGGTGACGAGGAGCTGCAGAAACGCGTCTTTGTCGAGAGCGTCGTTCATGCGGTTCGTACTGCCCTTCGACGCCTGCATGGCGTCGTAGTCGGCTTTCGAATAGGTAACGCCGCCTACGGTTACAGTATTGAGATCTGCTGCCATAGTTTTTCCTCCTTTTGAGAAAGTTTATACGAGATAATTTACGCCTTCGGCGTCTCCGACGTTTGCCGGATTTTCCGCTTCCGTCGCGCCGCCCGTCACCGGATTCACCGTCAGCGCGTCGGCGTCGTTTTCAAAGCTCCGACGATCCGCCGCCCGGTTCCTCGCGGACTGCTGCGACTGCTGGAAACCTTGCTGACCCGCCTGGCTCTGCGCGAAGAAGTCTTCCGAAAGGCCGGACTGGACGTCCACGTTGTTGACCTTCAGTCCCTGCTGCTGGAGCTCCTGCTTGAGCTGAATCATCGAGCTTTCCAGGAGACCGCGCACCTGCGCGTTTTCGGTGTGGAAGGTCGCGTTGACCGCGCCGCCTGCCGTGACCGCCACGCGAAGGGTAAGCTCGCCAAGGTGCTCCGGATTCAAACGAATGACCATTTCGGTATTCGCGTCGGAACGGATGAGCCGCGCCTGATCGACAATCTGCCGCACGACGTTGTACGGGTCCTGCGCCTGCTGTACGGGAGCCGCCTCTGCGGGAACCGCCGCGTTCATTGTTTCCGTAAAGCTCATGCCCTGCGGAATCATGCCCGCGCCGTTGGTCTGCTGCGCGCCGGTCTGGGATTCTCCCTGACCCGCCGTCCGAAGGGGCTCGACGTTTTCGCTCCCGGACCGAACGGCCTCCGCTGCGGCTTCGCCCATTTGTTCCTGCATTTGCTGCTGGGGCTGCCGGTTCAGCATATCGCCGAGATCCTGCCGCGCGCCTGCCTGCGCTTTGTCCAGCACTGCGTCTTCCACGGTGAGGGGAACGCCCGCGAAAAGGCTTTGCGTGTTCTCGCTGCGAGGCTCCGTGCGGTTCTCCTGCGCGACCGTCCTTGTCTGTACGGGAGCTGCGTCCTGAAGGATCGCCGCCGTTTCCGGCTGCTCCGTAACAACCTCTGCTGCAGCCGAAGGCTCCGCCGCCGTCTGCATTTGCGTCTGCGGCTGCATTTGTGCCTGCGCCTGCGTCTGCGGGAGGCTCTGCGCCTCACCCGGCGCGAACTGCTGCGGCGCTTCCATCTCGGGAACCGCGACGGTTTCCTGCGGGGCTGCTGCAAGGTTCTTCATCTGCTCGCCGGTCAAGCGCAAATCCGCGCCGTTCTCGGAGAGCATGTCCATGAGCTTTTGGTTCTGCGCCGCCTGCTGTTCCTTCGCCGCATCCTGCGGAAGCAAGGAATCCAGCGCCCCCGGCACAAAGGCCGGCTGCTCCGCCGTCGGCATCTCAGCCGCCGCTGTCGGCGCCGTTTCCGTCTGCGCCGTTTCGGCCTGCACACCGTCGGTCTGAGTTGTCTCCGCCTGCGCGTTTCCCGCCATGGCCATCAGCATCGCGTTCAGCGTCGTAGCCGCGTCTTCCGTCTGCGGCTCTGCCTCAGCAGTCTCAGCGTTTCCGGTTCCCTCCGATTTCGCCGTCTTATCCTTTTTGCGATTCTTCGGAAGCCCGTCCGCCGCTTCCGCCGCCTTTTCATCGACCGCCGCTTCGCTTTCCCGCGCATCCGCGGTTTTCGTTTCCTCAGCCGCCGCCTTTTCCGGCTGCTTTGCGTCCGCAGTTTCCGTCTGTTTCGCCTGTTTCGCGTCCGCCGTTTCCTGCTTTCCCGTCTCCTTCACGTCCGCCCGCGCGTCTTTTTGCGAATTCTTCGCGCTGTCCAGCGCGCTGCCGAAATCGTTCTTGTCCGCTTTCGCGCTCTGCGCCGCCGTCTGCGTCTTTACCGCGGAACGGAGGCTCGCGCTCGCATTTTTCGGCGACGGGGCCGCCTGCGCCATGAGATTTTCTGCCTTCATCTGTTCACCTCCTTTTTCCTGAAACGGAACTGGTCCGCGTCGTTGGAATTTCCCCGTTATACAATGTCAGAGGGCGTCCGGCGCAGCCTTTCGGCTTCGCCTTTCGCCCTCTTCCGTGTCCAACGGACTTTCCGACCGACCGCAAGTCCGCCGTTTTCCGTTTCCTTAAATATGTTTTTGGATTTCCAGGAGATTTTCCGGTGGGAAGATCTCCATTTGTTTATATATCGTAAAAAATTTTATTTTTCTTAAATACTTTTTAAAAAATTTTTTCGGCTCTTATTCTCTCGACGGAGTCATCGGCTCCATCTGGTCGCCGGGAGAGACCATGCTGGACCGCTTGCCGGAATAGATGCTGCGGGTCAGCCGCGCGGACTGACCGGGGTCGAGCGCCGCCAACACTTTCGCGGCCTGGGACTCGTCCATTTTTTGCAGGACGGCTATGGCGATTTCGTCGTCCAGATCGACCATGATGTCGGCCGCCGCCTCCGGCTTCATTTCGTTATATAAGCGCGCCAGTTTCGAGACGCGCTTGCGCTCGGCGGCTTCCGCCTCTTTCTGCTTTTTCTCGATCTCCTCTTTGGTCAACGTCGCAGGCTTGGCTTCTTCCTCTTTCTTTTCCGGCTTCGGCTGTTCCTGCTTCTTGTCGCCCTTCTTGTCGTCCGCCTTGCCGTTCTCGGGCTTCTGCTCCCCGTTGGGCGGAGGCGTTTCCGGCGGCGGCGTCGAAAGTTTATCGTCGATCATTTTCTTCGCCGGCTGGAAGATGTATTCGTCCAGGACGCCCGGCGTCTTTTTCATTGGCTCCACGAAATATTCGCCGATGAAGGGCATCGCGTACAGGTCGAGTTTCTCGTTCATCTCGTAAACGTCAAAGACGCGAAGGTAAATACCTGCGAAGAATCCGGCGAGAATGATGCCCGCCAGGGCGAGAAAAATGCCGAAAATCTTCAGGATGCTCCGGAACGTGCCGCCCGACTGCTCCGCGTCGTCCGTTTCCATCTGCTCTACTTCTTCCGCAGTTTTTTTCGGATTGTCTGCCATTTCTTCTCACCTTCTTTGCCCTGTCCGCCCCTGCCGGGGCTTTTCCCGTCATGCTGTGTCAGATGGCGTTCGACGTAGCAGGACTACGACTTCACGCCATCTTCCTTGCCTGACGAAAAAATCCCTGCGACAAGTGTATGGATCGATTTATCCAGTGATCCCTTGATACAAAGACATCCCTTCAGCGGTACAAATCCAAAACCGAGGAAACGTACTGCTGGGTCTCGCTGTAGGGAGGAACCCCGCCGTATTCTTTCACCGCTTCCGGCCCGGCGTTATACGCCGCCACCGCTTTGCGAACGTCGCCGTCGAACGTGTCCAGCATCTGCTTCAGATATTGGGCGCCGCCGTTGATATTCTGCGCGGCGTCGTAAGGATTGACGCCCAAAGATTCCGCCGTCTCCGGCATCAGCTGCATGACGCCCAGGGCGCCCGTGGCCGACACGGCCCCCTGCTGGAAGCCGGACTCCACTTCCGCCACCGCCGAGACGAGCTTCGGATCGACGCCGAATTTCCCAGCGGCCTGCCGAATCGTTTCATAATACGCGCTGTCCGCAGGAGCGGACGTTTCCCGCGCTGCGGCGGTTTTCGGCGCCGCTCCCGTCCGCGGGGCGTCTCCGGCGCTTCTCGCCTCCCCCGGACGATTGGCCGGGATCGAAGGCTGCGCGCCTTTTGCGGCGGCAGCGCCCGGTCTTTGGGGCGTTTTCGCCTTGATTTCGTCCGTGAGCATTTGCCGAAAGCTCGCCGCTCCGCCTACGGGACGGCGAATCCCCACTTTGTACTCGATATCCTGTATGCGGTTCAAGGCCGCGTGCATCGAGGACAGATCCATTTACGCGCCCGCCTTTCTCATGTAAAGCTGCAAGCCGATCTCGTCCAGCTGCTTGCTTTCTTCAAAAAGAACCTCTTCTTTGTACTGCTGCCATCGTTTTTCCTTGAGCTGCTCGATGCTTTTGAGCTTCGACATCAATTCCAGCAGCTCTTTGAGCCGCTTCTGCCGCTCCGCCTGCGCCTGCATGATGGCCTGCTGCTGCGCCTCGATCTGCTCACGCTTCCAATTCACATAACTCGTATAGGTCATGAGCCGCCCCACGCTGATGCGCTTGCCTTCCTTGGTCTGCTCCGTGTATTCGGCCTGGACCCGCTGCATCTCCTGCAGGAGATCAACGAGCCGCGCCCGCTCCTCTTCCAGCTTGCGCGTCGCCTCCGCGAAAAGACGCTCCGCGTCCTCTTTTTTCCGGCGCGTGACGCCAAGAAGCGTTTCCAATTTGAAACGGAATTTCTTCATACGCCACCGCTCCTTTTTAGAGTAAAGAGATTACATTTTTAATTCTCTTCACTCTCCACTCTTAACTCTTCACTCTTTTTTATATGCTTTCCAACGTCTTCTTCATATCCTCGAAGCTGGTCACGTCAAAAACGCCCTGACAGAGGAAGTCGTTGATGGCGTCGATTTTCTCGATGGCCTCGTCGATCCGCTTGCTGGAGCCCTTGACGTAAGCGCCGATATGGATCAAATCCTCGGCTTCTTTGTAAACGGCCATCAGCGCCCGCATGTGCTGCGCCGCTTCCCGGTGTTCCTTCGTCACCACGTCGGTCATGACACGGCTGACGCTGGCCAGTATGTCGATGGCGGGAAAATGATTCTGCGCGGCGATGGCGCGGGAAAGCACGATATGGCCGTCCAGGATGCTTCGCACGGCGTCGGCGATGGGTTCGTTCATGTCGTCGCCGTCCACGAGGACGGTGTAGATGCCCGTAATAGAGCCGCGCGCGCTGGTGCCGGCGCGTTCCAAGAGACGCGGCAGCAACGCGAACACGGAAGGCGTATAGCCTCTCGTCGCCGGAGGCTCGCCGATGGTCAGCCCGACCTCGCGCTGCGCCATGGCAAAGCGCGTGACGGAATCCATCATCAATACGACGCGCCGCCCCTGGTCGCGGAAATACTCGGCGATGGCGGTGGCGGTCATCGCGCCCTTGATGCGGACAAGCGCAGGCTTGTCGGAGGTGGCGACGACGACGACGGAACGCTTCAGGCCCTCTTCGCCAAGGTCGCGCTCTATGAAATCGCGGACCTCGCGGCCGCGCTCTCCTACCAGGGAGATGACGCTGATATCCGCCTCGGTGTTCCGGGCGATCATCGAAAGCAGCGTGGATTTTCCGACGCCGCTGCCCGCCATGATGCCGATACGCTGGCCGGAGCCCAGGGTTATCAGCCCGTCGATGGCGCGGACGCCTACATAAAGCGAATCTTTGATGCGCGGACGCTGCAAGGGATCGGGCGGCTCCGCGTGAAGCGGGTATTCCGTCTTTGAAAGGATGGGGCCTTTGCCGTCCATCGGATTTCCAAGGCCGTCCAATACGCGCCCCAAAAGCTCCATGCCGACCTTGACCCGCAAGGTCTTTTGCGCCGACAGGACTTCACAGCCCGGACCGATGCCCTGCATCTCGCCGATCGGCATCAGCAACACCAAGCCCTCGCGGAATCCCACAACCTCCGCCGGGATCGGCTCGACGTTCGGGAACCGCGACTTGATGTAGCAAAGCTCGCCGAGGCTGACGTTCGGTCCCTTGGACTCGATGACGAGACCGACGACCTGCGTGACCTTGCCGCTCATCTTGATCGGCTCGGTATCTTCTATCGCGCGGGAAAATTTGATAAGATTCGGCTCCATCATTTCATAACATCCTGTATGGATTTTCGTATCATGCCCAGCTGCGTGGAAAGGCGCGCGTCCACGTTTCCGTTGGGCGTTTCAATGACTACGTCGCCCTGGGACAGGGTCTCGTCGGAATGGACCTCAAGGAGCGCCTGCCCCTCCAAAAGCCCCTGATACTCCGACCGTGCCAGCAGCACGAGGTCATAATTGGCCGGCGCGACGCGGATATGAATCTCGCTTTGGTCCCGGACCTTCAAAAGAGCCTCCCTGACCAGCGGCAGGATAATCTGCGGCACGTCGATGAAATGCTGCGGCAGTACGCGGTCGGCAATTTCCATCGCGATCGAGGCGATCTCGTTTTCCGCGTTCTCCACGTAGCTCCGGCAGCTCTCTTTCGCGTCCGCCAGCGTTTTCTCCGCTTTCGCGTTGGCGTCGAGGATAATCTGTTTTTCTTCTTCCCGGATCTGCCGGATGCCTTCTTCCCGGCCTTCGGCGACGCCCTGCTCATGACCTTTTTCCTTGGCGTCTTCCATGATATGACGCGCCTGCTCGTGGGCGTCCTCTATGATCGCTTTCGTTTCCTGCTCGGCGTCCGCGCGCATGACGGCGCTGTCGGTCTTTGCCTTGGAGAGAAGCTGCTCCGCTTCCTTCTTTTGGGCGCGGCATTCGGCCATCATCGCTTCGCGGGCTTTTTCCGTTTCCTCCCGCGCCGCTTCGATTTCCTTGACCGCCTGCGCTTTGGCCTCTAAGATTTCCGCTTCGGCCTTTTTCCTTGCCTCGACAATCTCAGCGTCCACTTCGAGCATTTTGCCGTCCGTTTCGTCCCCGGCGCCGAGCTCCGATTCCGCACGCGGCTCTTCCTCCGGCTCCTGGATTTCCTGCGGAGGCGGAGGGGGCGGGGCCTCGATGATGACGGGGTCTCCCCAGACGGAGTCTCTGATGATCTTAGACAATCATTTCTTCTCCCTTTCCGCGTGCGACGACGATCTCGCCCTTGTCCTCCAAGTTGCGGATGACGTTTACGATACGCTGCTGCGCTTCTTCGACGTCGCGGATCTTGACCGGGCCCATGAATTCGATTTCCTCGCGCAGCATGTCGGCGGCGCGGGTGGACATGTTCTTGAATACTTTGTCGGCGACTTCCTTCGGCGTGGCCTTCAGCGAGAGGGACAGATCCTTGTTGTCCACGTCTCGCAGGATGCGCTGGATCGAACGATCGTCGATCATGACGATATCCTCGAAGACGAACATGAGCTTCTTGATCTCTTCGGTGAGCTCCGGGTTGTCCACTTCGAGGGTCTCGATGATAGCTTTCTCGGAGGTACGGTCCACGCGGTTCAAGATCTCGACGATGGCCTTTACGCCGCCCGCCGTAGTGAAGTCCTGGGTAACGAGGGAGGAGAGCTTCCGCTCCAGCACGCGCTCGACCTCGCGGATGACGTCCGGCGAGGTACGGTCCATTTCGGCGATACGCTTCGCGACGTCCGCCTGCTTGTCCGCCGGGAGGGCGGTCAGGATCATCGCCGCCTGGTCGGCGTCAAGATAGGCCATGACCAGCGCGATGGTCTGCGGGTGCTCGTTTTGGATGAAGTTCAAAAGCTGCGACGGGTCCGTCTTCCTGAGGAAATCGAACGGCCGCACCTGGAGGCTCGTGGTCAGGCGGCTCAGGATATTGGCCGCCTTCTCGGAGCCGAGTGCTTTCTCCAAGACGTCCTGCGCGTACTCGAGACCGCCGCTGGAGAGGTAATCCTTCGCCATGGCGAGCTGGTAGAATTCGCCGATGACGTAAGCCTTCTGCGCGGGCGTGACCTGCTTCTGGCTGGCGATTTCCAGCGTGATGCGCTCGATTTCGTCGTCGCTCAGATGCTTGAACACCGGCGCCGAAAGCTCCGGGCCGAGGGTAATGAAGAGGATAGCCGCCTTCTGCTGGTTGGACATATCCTCCAACGGTTCGTCGTACATATCATAATCCGGCATCGTTCATTACTCCTCCGCAAGCCACGTCTTCACAAGGAGAGCGACCTCCTCGGGCTTGTCGTTGATCAACTTTTCAATCGCCTCACGCTGCGCCATCTGCAGTTTCTCAGCTTCCGTGAGCTCTTCCGGCGGGATCTCATGCGCCTCAAGCGCAGCCGCACGGTCTTCCTGGCGAGCCAAACGCGTTTCTTCTTCCTGACGCATACGCTCCATCTCCGCCGCCTCTTCCTCCTGCCTCTGACGCTCCAATTCTTCCTGTTCCGCCAATTCCGCCAAACGCCGTTCTTCCGCGAGACGCGCTTCTTCCGCTTCCCGCTCCAGACGTTCCTTGCGCTTCTTCCAAAGGATATAGCCGATGATGGAAGCGATGATGAGGATACCTAACGCTATTGTTGCGTACATAATACGATTCTGCCTGTCTATCTCCGCCTGTTCCGCGGCCGCCAGACGATCCTGCACCTCCGTGTTGAACGGCAGCGGCTCAACGGACACCGTGTCGCCGCGCTCACGGTTCAGTCCGACGGCGGACGAGACGGAACGCATGATGCTGTCCCGCTGCGCCTGCGTGATGTCGTCGTTGACGAGCACCGCGATATTCACGCGCCGGATCGAGCCCGGAGAGGCCACGACCTTCTGCTTCTCTTCGTTGATCTCGTAGTTCTTGGTCGATTCTTTCTTTTCGTAGTTCGCGTTGGCAATCTCCGCCTCCGCGACGTAGCCCGGCACATTCGCCTGCACGCCCGCCGGGCCGCCCGGATTATTGGCGGTGCCGGTGTAGCTCTCGCTCATATCCTGCTGGCTGCGGATGATGCCGGAGTCCTCGACCACCGGCGTAAACGTCTGCCGGTCAATCTGTTTCTGGTCAAAATCCAGCTCCACGTTGACGCGGACAAAGGCGCGCCCGGCGCCCAGCGCCTGATCGAGAAGGCTCTGCACGTCTTTCTGCATCCGCTGCTGGACTTTGCGCGTCATTTCCATCTGCGTGATGGTCTTGGCGCTGACGCCCTTTTCCTCAAACTCGTCTTCGTCAGGATCGTTCAGTATCTTGCCCCGCTCGTCGACGATGGTTATGTTTTCCGGCAGCAGCCCCTGGATGCTGTGGGCTGTCAAGTTGACGATACCTTTGATTTCCTGCTTGGAAAGCGTCTGATCTACTTTCAGCTTCAGCATGATCGACGCCGTGGCCGGTTTCTCGTTCTTCTTGTAGAGGCTGTCCTCGGCGAGCACGATATGGACGCGGGCCCTGTCCACCGCCGCGATCTGCTCGATGGTGCGCGTCAGTTCGCCCTGGAGGGCCTGCAGATAGTTGACCTTGTTCTGGAACTCGGTCACGCCAAGCTTGCTGTCATCGAATATCTCGAAGCCCTTGTGCCCGCGGGGGAGTCCCTGCGTAGCCAAATCGAGACGCACCCGATGAACGTCTTTTGACGAAACGAGCACAGTGACGCCTTGGTCTGTCTCCTGCACCTCATATTGAATTTTCTGCTCGTTCAGCTTGGCTACGACGTCTCCTGCGTCCTTCGTCTCCATGTTCGTGAAGAGCGGCACAAGGTCGGGCTTCCTGCCGTACAGGAAGCTGGCCCCGACAATGGCCGCCAACAGCAGGACTACCGCCCCGAGAGCGATATACCTCTGTCTCTTCGTCGTCTTATTCCAAAGCTGCAGATACCGTTCTTTCCAATCTGCCATCTTTTCCATCCCTTCGATTCTTTAACGGAAAGCAAAAGAGTGTCAGACCTGCATGCGCATAAGCTCCTGATAGGCGGAAAGCGCCCTGTTCCTGACCTGCATCGTGAGCTGCAAGGCGATTTCCGCCTTCTGCCCGGCGATGACGACCTGGGATATATCGTCCACTTCTCCCGCAGCCAGCGCCGCGTTCATAGCGTCGGATTTTTGCTGCAGCGAGTTGGTTTCTTTCAACGCGTCCACAAGATATTGGCCGAATGACTTGACTTCCGGCTCGGGCATCGTCTCCCCAAGATGGCTTTCCGCGCTCATCTTCACCGGCGTCATCTGCAAAGGCACCATTTCCATGACGTCACCTCAATTTAATATATATCAACCGTTATTTCCGAATCAGGCCGCGTCAGCTTCTCCCGATGTCGAGCGCCTGAGTCGTCATCGCCTTGGCGGCGTTGATTGCCGTCACATTCGCCTCGTAGGCGCGGGAGGCCGTGATCAAATCGACCATTTCCGCGACGGCATTTACATTGGGACGCTCCACATAGCCTTCGGCATTGGCGTCGGGATGTCCCGGATCGTAAACGAGCGGTCCCTGCCGCCGGTCCTCCTCGATGCGGACGGCGCGGACGCCGTTGCCGCGGTCGCGGTTCTTCCTGTTCTTATGCAGGGCGTTGGCCATGAAGAAGCCGAAGCCCTTTTCCCTATCGTATTCGCGCGGCTGGAACACCACATACCGGCGGTGGTATGCGCCGCCCTCCAACGTGCGCGTGGTGTTCGCGTTGGCCAAGTTGTTGGAAATCACATCCATCCGGAGACGTTCCGCCGTAAGGCCGGACGCCGAGGTATCGATACCGCCGAACATGCTCATCCTTCATTCCCCCTCAACACCAAAGACTATCAACTCTCTCCGCCCTGCATGACGGACTTGATCCTGGAAATATGCCCGCTGAGCTGCCGCGTCAGCGCGTTGTAGTAAAGCTGGTTTTTCGCGAGGCTCGCCATCTCCATGTCAATGTCCACGTTGTTGTTGTCCGCGCGCATGGTAGTAGAGTCGTCGCGTTCCACCCGAGCCTGCGCCGGCGCAAATTTCCCCACCGGCAGATGCTTGTCGTGGGTGCGGACCAGCGGAAGCTTTCCATCGTCGCTGTCGCCGTGGATCTCTTTCGCCAGCAGTTCTTCAAAAACGACCTGGCTCCGCTTGAAATTCGGCGTGTTGATATTCGCGAGATTATCCGCGATGACCTCATGCCGAAGATTTGCCGCGGAAAGCCCCCGTTCTATATAGTCGAACGTCGGCGAGCGCATAATCTGGTCGAGCATACCTATCCCTCCGAACAAAATTCCCAAGGAAACACGAATCAGACACGCGAAATACGCCCCAAAAGCTTTTGGAATGCGCCAAAAGCGTCGGGCAATAACGAGTGCCTCCATATACTCTCTCTATTTTACCATGTTTTTCAAGAGAAAATAGTATTTATTTATCATTTTTTATAGAAAATACAAGAAATGGGCAATCCGTCCCAACTGGCGCGGCTTCACGGCCTCTTGTCCACGTCAATGTCTCAGCTTTGCAATCTCTCCGAGCAGATGACGGTTCAAAACCTTAATATAAGTGCCTTTCATTCCGAGGGAACGGGACTCGATGATGCCCGCCGATTCAAATTTGCGCAGCGCGTTGACGATGACGGAACGCGTGATCTTATTTTCGTCCGCGACCTTGGAGGCAATCAAGAGCCCCTCCATGCCGTCGAGTTTGGAAATGATCGCGTCGGCCGCCTTCAGCTCCGAGAAGGAAAGCGTAGCCAGGGCAATCTGCACCGTCGCCTGCTCCCGCGCCCCCACTTCAATTTCCTGCGTGCGCTCGCGCAGCATCTCCAACCCGACGACCGCCGCACCGTATTCCGCAAGGATGAGATCGTCGTCGGTGAAAACTTCGTCGTATTTTGCCAGGATCAGCGTACCGATACGCTCGCCCACGCCGTAAATCGGGACTATCGTTGTATTTTTCCCATTGAACGCGCAGGGCGTATTGTCCGACGCAAACGCGCACATACCGCTCTTCGACCTGAGGTTCGGCGCCGTCTCGTCGCTTTTCAAAAGCCATTTCGCGTATTTCTTCGGAAAAACGCCTTTCTCGATGACCTTGTCCACCATCAGGTCGCATTCAAAGTCATCGACGAACGCGTGGCCCGAAATCTTGCCGTCCTTGTCCGCGATGTAAACATTCGCCCCGATTACATTGCAGAGCACGCGGGATACGCTTTCGTAGTCCACGTTTTCCATCCGCTGCAGCAGCCGATTGATTTTCCTCGTTTTTTCCAACAGCGTCGCCATTTCATCCTTCCTTCCTTTCTTGTGATTACCTCATAATTGTCAGAATTATTTTTTATTCTATCACATGTTTTTGTTCCTGTATATAAAAAAATCGCATGTTTCCGAAAATTTCGGCAACATGCGATTTACTTTTTTTCAAACGTATTATTTTAGATGCGTCAAAAATCCAAAAAATCACAGGATGAAACGGCTGAGGTCCCTGTCTTCCGCCAGCTCCGACAGCTTCTCCCCGACATAGGCGGCGTCGATCTCGATCTTTTTTTCCTCGAGCTCCGGCGCGTCAAAAGAAATTTGCTCCAACAGCTTTTCCATCAGCGTATGCAGCCGCCGCGCGCCGATGTTTTCCGTCTGGGCGTTGACCTCGCAGGCAATCTGCGCGATGCGGCGAACGGCGTCGTCGGTAAAGGAAAGCTCCACGCCCTCGGTGGCGAGCAGCGCTTGATATTGCTTGATCAGCGCGTTTTTCGGCTCGACCAGGATGCGCCGGAAATCTTCTTCTTTGAGGGACGTCAGCTCGACGCGGATCGGGAAGCGCCCCTGCAGCTCCGGAATCAAGTCCGAGGGCTTCGCCATGTGAAAAGCGCCCGCCGCGATGAACAGCACATGATCCGTCTTCACCGGGCCGTACTTCGTCATTACCGTGGAGCCTTCGACGATAGGCAGGATGTCGCGCTGCACGCCTTCCCGCGAGACGTCGTGGCCGCTCGACTGGCCGTCTTTGACCGCCACCTTGTCGATTTCGTCCAAGAACACGATCCCGCTCCGCTCGGCGGCCTGGATCGCCTCTTCCGAGACCTCGTCCATATCGACGAGCTTGGCGGCCTCCTCCTGGGCGAAGATCTTGCGCGCCTCCTTGACGGCGACCTTGCGCCGCTTGTGTTTTTTCGGCATCAAACCGGAAATCATGTCCTGCAGGTCGCCGCCCATGCTTTCCAAACTGGACCCGGCGAACATGCCGACCATCGGACGGCCCTGGTCCTCGACCTCGATCTCGATCAGCTCGTCTTCCAGCTCGCCCGCGTCAAGACGTTTCTTGCACCAGGCGCGTCCTGCCTTGTATTTCGGCTCGCTCTCTTCTTCCGAAACGGCGGCCGCAGTGCTGTCCGCCGCGCCGAAAAGCCGCCCCAAGGGATTCTTCGAGGGCTTCGGCTCGGGCACGAAGGCGTCCAATATCCGCTCTTCCGCGAGCGCTTCCGCCTTTTCCCGCACTTCCTCCATGCGTTCCTTGCGCACCATCCGCACCGCCGTTTCCGCCAAATCGCGGACGATGGACTCCACGTCGCGGCCCACATAGCCCACTTCGGAGAACTTCGTCGCCTCGACCTTGACGAAAGGCGCCTTGACCATCTTTGCCAAACGGCGCGCGATCTCCGTCTTGCCGACGCCGGTGGACCCGATCATCAGAATATTCTTCGGAATCACGTCGTCCCGCAGGGACTCGTCAAGCTGGCGGCTGCGCCAGCGATTGCGGAGCGCAAGGGCGACGGCGCGCTTGGCCTGGTCCTGCCCGACTACGTATTTGTTCAGTTCCTCGACAATCTGCCGTGGCGTTTGCTCGTTAATCTGCAAAGAAATATCCTCCTCGTATTGCAGAGTGAAGAGTTAAGAGTGGAGAGTGAAGATATTACATATTCATGGCGCTATCTCCACTCTTCACTCTCCGCTCTCCACTCTCCACTCTTTAATTAGTCCAATTCCTCAACCTTAATATTGTGATTCGTAAACACACAAATATCGGCGGCAATCTCAAGGGCCTCCTGCGCGATCTCCGCCGCGCTCATGGAAGCGGCGTGCTTTTTCAGCGCGCGGGCCGCCGCCAGCGCGTAAAAGCCGCCGGAGCCGATAGCGGCAACGTCCCCGTCCGGCTCGATGACTTCGCCGTTTCCGGAAATCATCAGCAGCGTATCGCTGTCTGCGACGAGCAGCAGGGCTTCAAGACGACGGAGCACCTTGTCCGTGCGCCATTCCTTCGCCAGCTCCACCGACGAACGCAAAAGGTTCCCGTTGAACTCCTCCAGCTTCGCCTCGAACTTCTCAAACAGCGTGAAGGCGTCGGCCACCGAGCCGGCGAACCCCGCCAGCACGCTGTCATGATAAAGGCGGCGCACTTTACGGGCGTTGGCCTTCATCACCGTATGCTGACCGAAAGTGACCTGCCCGTCTCCGGCGATGGCCGTCCTGCCCTCGTGCCGGACGGCGACGATGGTCGTAGCGTGAAATTCATTCCGTGGCTGTTCCATGACGCTCCCCCTACCATACGAAAGCAGGAAACTTCTTACTTCCCTGCTTCAATCTCTTCTTTGAACCGGTCGAGCGCCGAAAGCGCCCGCTCCGCGATTTTCTGTTTCTTCAGCTTCTTATCCCGCACGCGCTCCGAAAGGGGCGGCATCAGCCCGAAGTTGACGTTCATCGGCTGAAAATGTGCGGGATCCGCCGTCGTGATATAGTGCGCCAGCGCGCCGTGGGCCGTTTCCGGCGGAAACGCGACCGGCACTTCTCCCGCGAGAATCCGTGCGGCGTTCACGCCCGCCATCAAGCCCGCCGCCGCCGATTCCACATAGCCCTCCACGCCGGTCATCTGCCCCGCGAAAAAGATCCGCGGGTCGTCCGCCAGCTGCATGGTCGGGCGCAGGACGAGAGGCGAATTGATGAACGTGTTGCGGTGCATGACGCCGTAGCGCGTAAACTCCGCATGTGCCAGCGCGGGAATCATGGAGAAGACGCGCCGCTGCTCCGGCCACGTCAGGTGCGTCTGGAATCCGACGATGTTGTAAAGCGTCCCCGCCGCGTCATCCTGCCGCAGCTGCACGACGGCATACGGCCGTTCCCCCGTCTCCGGGTGCTCGAGCCCCACGGGCTTCATCGGGCCGAAAAGGAGCGTGTCCTTGCCCCGCGCCGCCATGACCTCGGCGGGCATACAGCCCTCGAAAAAGACTTCTTTCTCGAAATCGTGGGTCGGCGCTTTCTCGGCGTTCACCAGCGCTTCCCAAAAGGCTTCGTATTCTTCTTTCGTCAGCGGGCAGTTGATATAGGCCGCTTCACCCTTGCCGTAGCGCGAAGCGCGGTACGCCCACGCCATGTCCACGGACTCGATCGTCACGATAGGCGCGGCGGCGTCGTAAAAATACAGGCCTTTCCCGCCCGTCAGACGCGCCACGTCCTCCGCCAGCGCGCCGTCCGTCAGCGGGCCGCTGGCAACGATGGTGACGGCGTCCTCGGCAATCGGGACCGCGTCGAGCCGTTCGCGCCGCACTTCAATCCGCGCATGACTTTCGACTCGCTCCGTAATGTAGCGGCTGAACCCTTCCCGATCAACGGCCAGCGCGCCCCCCGCAGGAACGCGGGTCGCGTCGGCAGCCTCCATGACGATCGAGCCGAGCCGGCGCATTTCTTCTTTCAGCACGCCGACGGCATTTTCCAAGCCCGCCGCCCGCAGCGAATTGCTGCAAACCAACTCGGCAAAACCGCCCGTCTTATGCGCAGGCGTAGACTCCACGGGGCGCATCTCATAAAGCGTCACCTTTGCGCCGCGCGCAGCCGCCTGCCATGCCGCCTCGCTGCCCGCGAGGCCCGCGCCGACAATCAGGACGCGATTGATCTTGCTGATTGCTTCCATCTTATTTCTTTTTCGCGGCGGGCTTTTTCGCCGGCGCTTTCTTGGCCGCGGTCTTCTTCCCTGCCGCCGCTTTTTTCGGCGCGTCCTTCGCTTCCGCGCCCCCCTGCGCTTTCTTCTCGGCGCGGGCGCGCAGACGCTCCAGTTCCTTATTGATCGGATGATCGACGCGGGTCTTGCAGTTTTCGTTTACGCAATACCGCAGCGTGCGCCCGTTCTTGAAGTAATGGCGGAGCACCAGAGAACCGCAGGTTTTGCAGGGCTCCGTCTCGGGAACGTCCCAGGTCACAAAATCGCAGTCGGGATAGTTCTTGCACCCGTAGAAAATCCGGCCGCGCCGCGTGCGCCGCTCCACGATGCTGCCGCCGCAGCGGGGGCAAAACGCGCCGGTGTCCTTCAGATACGGCTTCGTATTCCGGCACTCCGGGAATCCGGGGCAGGCCAGGAATTTCCCGAACCGTCCCTGCTTGACCACCATGCGGCGGCCGCAATGCTCGCAGACTACGTCGGATTCCTCGACGGGCAGCTCCACGTGGCCGATGGCCTCGTCCGCCTCTTTCAACGTCTTCTCGAAGGGACTGTAAAAGTCCGCGAGGAATTTATTCTTGCCGCGCTTGCCGTCGGCAATCTCGTCCAGCTCGTTTTCCAACGTGGCGGTAAACTGGACGTCCACGATGTCCTTGAAATGCTCCTCCAGCATCTTGACCACGATCTCCCCCAGCTCCGTCGGGCGGAAGGTCTTTTCCACGCGCACCACGTAGCCGCGGTTGATGATGGTCTCGATGATCGGCGCGTAAGTGCTCGGACGGCCGATGCCTTTTTCCTCCAGCGTCTTGACGAGCGACGCCTCGTTGTAGCGGGGCGGCGGCTCGGTGAAGTGCTGCTCGGGAAGGATGGCGGAAAGGTCGAGAACGTCGCCGACGGAAAGCTCCGGCAGCACCACGTCCTTCTCCTTCTTGCTGCTCTCCTCGTAAATGGCGGTGAAGCCGGGGAATTTCATGACCGAACCGGAGGCGCGGCAAACGTAACGCTTTCCTCCCTCCACCCCGACGGTCAGCGTGTCATAAACGGCGGGGCTCATCTGGCAGGCGACGAACCGCTGCCAAATCAGCGTATAGAGCTTCAGCTGGTCGCCGGTCAGGTACGGCTCCACCTCTTCCGGCGTCCGGAGCACGGAAGTTGGCCGAATCGCCTCATGGGCGTCCTGCGCATTCTTGCCGGCGGAATAAACGTTGGGCTTCGACGGGATGTACGACGTGCCGAAGCGCTCGGCCACATACCCGCGGGTTTCCTCCGTCGCCAACGGGGAAATGCGGGTCGAATCCGTTCTCATGTAAGTGATAAGACCCACAGGGCCTTTCCTGCCGAGACTGATGCCTTCATACAGCTGCTGGGCCAGCGTCATCGTCTTGCGCGAGGTGAAGCCGAGCCTGCGCGCGGCGTCCTGCTGGAGGCTGCTGGTGTTGAACGGGGGCGCGGCTTTCCGCTGGCGTTCCCGCTTCTTGACCTCGGAAACGGTGAATTTTTCCTTTTCCAGCGCATCCTTCACCGCAAACGCCGTCTTCCGGTCCGGAAGGGACGGTTTCTTGCCGTCGACAGCGACGAGCTCCGCCGTGAAAAGCCGCGAGCGCTTCTTGCGGAACTTCAAATCCACCGTCCAGTATTCTTCGGAAACGAAGCTCTGCACTTCCTTTTCCCGGTCGCAAATCATTTTCACGGTGACGGACTGCACGCGCCCGGCGGAAAGCCCTTTCCGCACCTTGCGCCAAAGCAGCGGCGACAGCTTATATCCCACGATACGATCGAGCATGCGGCGCGCCTGCTGCGCGTCCACGCGGTCCACGTCGATGCGGCGCGGGTCCCGGATGGCTTCCTGGATCGCGGGCTTCGTGATCTCGTTGAACACGATGCGGCAGTCGGCGTCCGGCTTGATGTCCAAAAGATGCGCCAAATGCCAGGCGATGGCTTCTCCCTCGCGGTCCGGGTCGGACGCTAAATACACGCGGTCCGCGTCTTTCGCGTCTTTTTTCAGCGCGCGGATCAAATCGCCCTTGCCGCGAATATTGATATACTTCGGCTCAAAATCGTGCTCGACGTCGATGCCGAACTGGCTTTTCGGAAGATCGCGCAAATGCCCCATCGAGGCGCGCACCACGTAGTTCTTGCCCAAATACTTCTCGATGGTCTTCGCCTTCGCCGGGGACTCCACCACGACCAGCGTCTTTTCTTCCGCGGCCTTTCCACGTTTCGACGCCGCGGGCTTCTTCGCCGCTGCCTTTTTCGTCTTGGTTTTTGCTGCTGTACTCAAAAATGCTCCTCCTTTATGGAACGACTTATTTCCCCGCCACGCGGCTGTACGCGTGGTTCTCATCTTCTTCGACAAATCCCTTCAGCGCCATCTGCAGCAGGAGGAACGCCACGTTGGAAGCGTTCCCTCTGCCGTGCATCCGGTAAATGATATCGTCCACGGTCAGCGCCTCTTCCTTGGAAAGAAGCGCGTACACCCTTTGCTCTTCCTCCGACAGGCCGTCCGGCGCGTCGTCCCCGAAAAGCTTCGTCGGTCTTTCTTTCGGAGCCGCCGCCTGCGCCCACGGATATTCTTCCAAGATGTCCTCCGCGGCCATCGTGAGCTTCGCCCCTTGCTGGATCAGGCGATGACAGCCCCGGCTCGTATCGGAATATATACTGCCCGGCACGGCGAACACGTCCCTGCCCTCGCTCAGCGCAAACTCCGCCGTTATCAGCGAGCCGCTGCGCTCCGCCGCCTCGACGACCGTCGTGCCGCGCGAAAGACCGCTGATGATTCGGTTCCTTTGCGGGAAGAAAGCGGGAAACGGCTGCGTCCCCGGCGGATATTCGGAAATCACCGCGCCCGACGACGCGATCTCGTCCAGCAATCGCGCATTCTCTTTCGGGTAGGCCACATCCGCGCCGCAGCCAAGCACCGCCACCGTGCGGCCTTCCCGCAGCGCGCCTTTGTGGGCCGCCGTGTCGATTCCCCGCGCAGCGCCGCTTACCACCGTCACGCCGCGGCCGGCAAGTCCCATGGCAATCTCCTCGGCGACGCGTTTTCCGTAGAGGCTCGCGTGCCGCGACCCCACCACCGCGATGCGCTCGGCGTCGGGAATCGGATTCCCCCGCACAAACAGAGCCAGCGGCGGCTTCGCGATTTCACGCAGGACGGCGGGATACTCCGCGTCTTCCCGAACCAAAATGCGAATGCCCCGTTTCCCGGATTCCTCCGCGATCGTCTCCGGCAGCTCCGGCTTTTCCCGGCGCAGCGCCAAAAGCGCCGCAGCGGCGGCTTCGCCGAGACATCGACGAAGCGCGTCGGCGTCCGCATTCCACGCTCCCCTCGCGCCGCCCGTATAGAGCGCCAACCGCTCGACGCCGGGAATCCCGACGCCGGACGCCGAAAGCAGCGCCGCATAACAAGCCCCCGAAAGCTCCACCGCCGCACCGCCTTTCAAAAACCGAACTTCAAAATTTTACACGAACGCCTATATAATAGGAAAGAAATTTTCCCATGTCAAGCGCAACATAAAAAAGCCATGCGAACGATACCGTCCGCATAGCTTTTCGTTTCAAGATCTCACTCGCCCGCTTTGGAAGTGACCTCGACTTCCACGCAATCCAACGGACCCGCAATGGGCACCGAGGGCTTGCGGATCATCGTCGTCGCCGAAGCGCACTGGGGGAACGCTCTCAACAGCTGCTGATTGACCTCCGTGGCCAACGACTGGAGCAATGTGTAGCGCTTGTTCTCCACCACATCGCGAACGAAATTGTAGACATGGGCAGCGTCCACGCCGTCCTCCGCCTTGTCCGTCTCCGCCGCGTGATTGTCTTTCGTATCGAGAGCCACGTCGACAAAGAATTTCTGGCCCTGCTCACGCTCATACTCATAAATGCCGTGGAACCCGTAAAACATCATATTGCGAATCCGAATCGTAGCCATACGGCCGTCACCTGACCTTTCCAAGGAAACACTGAACCAGTCACGACTCGACTCATTCATCGTTTCCTTTGTATACATTTTTTATATTCGTTATAATTCATTCGCGGTTGCGAAAAAAAATCCTGCCTGCCTCAGGAATTTTCCCATAAAAATTTTTCCAGCGCCTCAGAAAGCGACCGCAGCCCGAAAGGCTGCTCCCTGAGCCGGGGCAGGATCGCCCGATACTGGGCCAGCGTCCCCATCAGGACCACGTCCGTCGTCTCTGCCGCAAGCACCGCCGTCTCACGGGACACGGCGGCTTCCGCCCCGTGGGCGAGGAAGGCCTGCTTGACTAAATTCGCCGCGCGGACCGGCACGTCTTTCACCCGCACTACGCGAAACACCGCTTTTTCCTTCATGATCTCGACGCCTCTCGGGTCGGCGCCGACAGAACGCAGCGCCTCCTCCGCCGCCCGAAGACCGGAAATCTCTATATTCGCCAGTTCCATGCGCCCGCCCCCTTGCATTTCTTCCTTCTCCATTATATTATAATATAAATTCGCGTCTTTCAAGGAGGCTTCGCCATGGGCGATTTTTTCATCCTGATCCTCATTTGCGCCATGTGCGCGTATACCTTCTACGACGACATGTTCACCTGACGGGATTCTGTCCGTCCTTTCACCAAAAACATATTTTTTAGAAATTTCTTTCCTTTCTGAGAGACAAAACGCCTTTTGTATGATATACTTCTGCATATACGATTACGACAACGGAGGCGATGGCCATGAGAAATCCGCGGGCGTTCATGCGGTTCTTTCTCATCTTCATCGTCTCCGTTTTCTTTTTTGCGCCCGTCTCCGCCGAGGCGGGCCAATTTCATGACTGGAAGTATCGCGAGGGCGATTCGCCGCGCACGGCTTTCGGCGGTTTTACCTGGCTCCAGCCAACGGCGGAGGACGAGCAAAGCTGGATTCCCTACGACGGGGAAAAGGACGCGCCGCCGGTCGCCGAGAACTCGAACTACGTTTGGCTGCGCATGCGTCTCGACCCCACCTCGCCCGACGTCAACACGCTCTTTTTCGTCACGATGGACCAGTCCTTCCGCGTCTGGCAGGACGACAAGCTGATCTATCAATACGGCACGCTTGCTCACCAGCAAATCGGCTACGGCTGGCGCTGGCATCTCGTCACGCTGCCTCCGGACCAGCGCAGCGTCCGGCATACGATCACCTTCCAGATGTACTCCGAATCGCCCGTCAACCTCGGGCGTCTCACGGGCATCTCCATCGGTACGAACGCCGACCAGGCGCGCCGGCTGTTCCTTTTCGACCTGCCCTACTTCATCAATCTGCCCATCGTCTTCATGCTCATGGTCATCGTCGGCATCTATTACATGCACCAAAGCAAGCTGCGCCGCCTGTACCGGTGCACCCTTTTCTTCCTTTCCACCGCCGCGCTCTGGCTGTTCAGCGCGAGCAACGGCACGGTCTTCCTTTGGGACCAGCCGGGGCTTTGGTGGCGCCTGCTGCTGTCCGCGATTTATCTCATGCCCATCGGCGGCTCGTTCATCGTCGTAGAGATCGTGGACCGGAAATTCCGCCCCGCCGTCCGAAAGACGATCTACGCGTACTGCCTGATTGCCGCCGCCGCTCTCGCGCTGGAGCTGGCGCCGTTCCTGGGCCTCAAGCTCCCGTTGCCGGCCTTCTTCGCGAACCAAAACGGGCTCATGGTCATGATGCCCGTCCTCCTTTCCTGCATGGCGGTCCTGCAGGGGATACACATTTTCTGCCTCTGGCGTTCCAAAGGCGCCAACCATCTATACTGCCGCGCCTTTTTACTGCCGAGCATCGTGCTGCCGCTCGTCGCGATTCTGAACGGGGTCGTCCGCGCCCTGCGCATTTCTTCCCTGATTCCGGTCCTCATGGCGCTGGCGCCGTTTACCATACTGGCTTTCGCCTACTTCATCCTCTCGCTGCTCGGAGAACAGTTCCGCAAGGAGCGCCGCCTCATCACCCTCGCGCGCTCGCTGAAGCTGGAAGTGGCAAGCGCCATCGAGCTCTCAGAACTCGACCCGCTGACAAAATGCTTCAACCGCCGGAAATTCGACCAAACGGTGGAGGAAACCGTCCCGCAGGCGAGAGCTTCGCGCGTGCCCATTTCCGTCGTCATGCTCGACATCGACTTTTTCAAAAGCATCAACGACGCTTACGGCCACGATATCGGCGACCATGTCCTGATCAATTTCGCCGACCTGATCCG